>ULQH01011836.1_pt1 | contig 15690 bp, 8 predicted proteins | sample 1954381 | NCBI WGS metagenome assembly ULQH01 (sample SAMEA4835653, study PRJEB28245) | human gut metagenome | biome: gut microbiome; material: fecal sample | place: Denmark | collected 2008
ATGAAGGGCGTGCTTTCTTCCCCAAACTGGGCACTTTTTTGGATGTAAAGGGCATTAACCGCAGCCGCATTGCCGATGATGTGGTGCTTTATACGCATTATTACGGGCCTGGCACAAAAACCAACCAGTACGGTTATGAAATACGCATTGCCGCTAATGGGCGTGTTACGGAAGTAAGCGGCGCAGGCAACATGAAACTTGATAAGGACAGCGTTGTGCTTTCGGGGCACGGCATGGCCGCAAAAGTGCTGGAGCGCGTACAGGTGGGCGACCGTGTGCGCCTGCGTGAAACGCTAGGCAATGAAACCGCGGATGAAGCGGAACTTGTTGTGGGCGCAGGGCCTTCGCTGGTAGCGGATGGCAAAGCTGACGTGCGTAGTGCGGAAGAAAACATTGCTTACGATATTGCCCGCGGGCGTGCGCCCCGTACTGCGGCAGGCATAAAAAAAGACGGCACAGTTATTTTGCTGGTTGTGGACGGCCGCAGCAGCAGTTCTGCCGGTATGACTTTGCAGGAGCTTGCTTCCTACCTTGTAAAACTCGGCGCATGGCAGGCCGTTAATTTTGACGGCGGCGGCAGCAGCGAGATGGTGCTGGACGGAAAAATTTTAAATACTCCTTCTGACGGAAGGGAAAGGCCTGTCAGCGTAGGCTTGGGCGTATTCCCTACCAAAGGCTGACGCTTGCCAGAAAATTTTTAAAATAGTATAATATAGCCATGCATGCCAAGGCTGCGTGCGGCTGTTTTGCTTAAACGGAATTAAACCGGCGTGCGGCTTATGCCCAGGCCGGTTTTGCATTATTTGCGATGTGGGGACTTTATGGACACAAAAAAATTATTGCTTTTTATTTTTAGTATTTTGCTTATATTCAGTTTGCCTTTATTATGCGCTGCCAATGTGCCGCTGATGCCGGTGGAAGATATCCGCCCGGGCATGCAGGGCATTGGCAAAACGGTTATTAACGGCGACAATATCGAAAACTTTAATGTTGAAGTTATCGGCGTTACCGGCAGCGAAGCCGGAGGGTACAGCATACTTGTGCGCACAAGCGGCGACGTTATCGAAAAAAGCGGCGGTGTTGCGCAGGGCATGAGCGGCAGCCCGGTTTATATTAACGGCAGGCTGGTTGGCGCCGTTGCTTTCGGCAAAGAGTTTAACGACCCTCATTACTGCTTTTTAACGCCTATCGGGCGGATGCTTGATTTACTGAACGAAACAAGTCCGCGCCCTTCCGAGCTTGTACCCAAAAGCACAATGCTGATGGCGGGCGGCTTTACGACCAAAGGGCTTGATTATTTAAACAGCAAACTTGCGCCTTTGGGGCTGGAGGCTACCGGAGCGGGCGGCAGCGGCGGTTTTAATTCCGATAAGCCCATCGAACCGGGCAGCGCTATAGGCGTTTCCTTAATCCGCGGCGATATCCGCCTTGGCGCACTGGGCACTGTAACCTGGGTTGGCGATGACGGCAGCCTGCTTGCTTTCGGGCATCCCTTCATGCAGCGCGGCGACAGCAATTATTTTCTGGAGCGGGCCTGGATTCTGGCTTCGCTGCCCAATTTGCAAAGCGCTTATAAAGTCGGCAACCTTGGGGCAACCATAGGCACCGTAACGCAGGACCGCGGCGCGGGTATTGCGTCCCAATTAGGCGCTCCGCCTAAAGTAATACCCATGTATGTTTCCGTTACCGATTCTTCGCGCGGCGTTAACGGCAGTGCGCGCACGGAGCTTATTGATGACGACGCGCTTTTGCCTTCGATGGTTGACGCCGTGACATATAACACCGTTACGCGCGTTGCAGACAGGGAAGGCGGCGGCACGGCACGTTTTAACTTCCGTATTGACGGGCGCAGCGCCGGCGGCGAACAAATTAAAATTCAGCGCGAAAACATGTATTATGCGGATGCCGGCATTTTAAAAATGATAAGCCAGGAACTGGTGCAGGCGGCAACGCTTTTGGCGCAGAATAAGTTTGAAAAAATTGACGTTTATAACATAGAGGCAAATGTGGTGCTCGGCACCGAGCCGGAAGTTGCGGAAATAATTTCCGCGCGGCCGCAGAAGCTTAACGTGCGCGCAGGTGAAGAACTGGCCATTGATGTGGAGCTGCAGCCTTACCGTGCGGAAAAATTTACAAGAACGGTTAAATTTACCGTGCCCAAACAGCAGCGCCCGGGCAAAATGGCGCTGAATGTGCGCGGGGGCAGCAGTCTGGCGTGGATGCAGGAGCTGATGAAACGACAGCAGGAAGAAGGCATACCGGCAGCCAAAAAGCCGCAGCGCCGTACTTTAAAAGACTTTATTGCCGATATTAACAATGCGGACCAGAATAACGAAATCATTGTGGATATAGCGGCCCTGCCGGACCCGGATATGGCGGCGCAGCAGCAGGATACCGGCTTTGCAGCAGCTCTTGCGGGCACGCCTGCCAAGCAGAAAACAACCATGAATTTTATCGTGGACGGCACGGCAGACATTATGGTTGAAGTTACCGGCTGAAAAATTTACAAAAACGTTAAAAAGCCCGGTTTAAAATAAGCAGGGAATTTTTGCTTTATCTTGAATTATATAAAAATAACTTAAATTTTTTGGGAAAGGAAGAGGCCGATGCTGAAAAAAATATGTGCGGCCGTGGGCGGTTTTGTCATCAGGTCGTGCCACGATACAGGGCGCATAATGCAGCTGTTTCTGGATACGGCTGCGCGGCTGAAAAATGCAGATGCCAGGGAAACCATACGGCAGATGTCAAGGCTCGGTGCCGATTCTTTGCCCATTGTGCTGATGACGATACTTTTTACCGGCATGGTTTTTGCCCTGCAGACGGCAACGGAATTTGTGCGTTTCGGCGCTGCGTCTTCCGTTGGCGGCATAGTGGCAATCGCGCTTGGGCGCGAGCTTGTGCCCGTGCTTACCGGCGTAGTTGTTGCCGGGCGCATAGGCGCTGCTATAGCGGCGGAGCTTGGCACCATGAAGGTAACCGAACAGATTGACGCCTTAAAAGTAATGGCCACCAACCCGATAACATATCTTGTAGTGCCGCGCTTTCTGGCGGCGGTGCTGATGATGCCCGTGCTTATTGTTTTTGCCAACGGCATCGGCAATATCGGCGGCTGGGTGGTTGCCCATTATTACGCGGGTATCAGTAATTTTACGTATGTTAATTCCATTAAAGTATTTGCCGATATTTTTGATGTTACCGGCGGCATGCTTAAAAGCATGGTTTTTGGCGGCATTATCGCCATTGTGGCAAGCCATAAGGGGCTGGGCGCCAAGCAGGGTGCCGAAGGCGTAGGCCTTGCCACGACGGAATCCGTAGTGCTTTCGATAATTTTAATTTTTATTGCCAACTACTTTTTATCGGCAGTGCTGTATGTATGAGGTAAATTAAATGGCAGAAGCGGTTATCAGTTTGCGCCAATTGAATATCACCTTCGGCACGCATACGGTGCTGGACAATATTGACCTTGACGTTTACAAGGGCGAAACGCTGGCGGTGCTTGGCCCTTCCGGCACCGGCAAAAGTACGGTACTGCGCTCGATGATAGGGCTTCTGGAGCCGAACGGAGGGCAGATTTTCATTCAGGGCGAAGATGTAAGCGGGCTTGATGAGGACGGCTGGAACCGCCTGCGCATGAAAATGGGCATGGTGTTTCAGTATTCGGCACTGTTCGACTTTTTAACAGTAGGCGAAAACGTCGCTTTCGGGCTGCGCCAGCATACTGATAAGAGCGATGAAGAAATACAGGGCATTGTAACGCAGATGCTTGATTTGGTTGGCCTGCCCGGTACGCAGGATTTGTACCCGGCGGAACTGAGCGGCGGCATGAAAAAGCGCGTTGGGCTTGCCCGCGCCATTGCCGTAAACCCTGAAATAGTTTTGTATGACGAACCGACGGCCGGGCTTGACCCGATTATGAGCCGCAATATCAGCAGGCTTATAAAAAAGACGCAGGAGCAGCTGCATGTAACTTCGGTGCTGGTAACGCATGACATGCAGTCGGCGTTTTACGCGGCGGACCGCGTGGCAATGCTTTATGAAGGGCATATTGTTGCCATAGGCACGGCAGAAGAAATGAAAAACAGCACCAACCCGATTGTAAAGGCCTTTATAGAAGGACGCGAGATTAAAGAGCAGGTGATAAAATGAGTTCCAGCGAAGTTAAAGTAGGCGCAATAACCCTGGGCGGAGCCGCAATTTTGGCAGCGATGATAACCTTTCTGGGAACATTCAGCTTTGGCAGTGACAAATACGACATTACAATAGATTACCCGCAGGTTGCCGGGCTGATGGAGGGCAACATGGTGCGCTATGCCGGTGTGCAGGTAGGCACCGTTAAAGGCCTTGCCGTTAACGAGGACGGAATTGAAGTTACCGCCGAAATTAATGACAATGTGCGCATTCCGCAGGAATCGACGTTTTCCATTAATTCCGACGGCATTTTAGGCGAAAAGTTTGTCGATATCCAGCCGCCGCCGCGTGCGGTAAGCGCTTTTCTGGAGGACGGCGACAGGGTTAAAGGCGTTCCCGGCGGCGGGTTTGACACCTTTATGAGCGCGTCCGGCGATGCGCTTGAAAAACTGGAAAACATTGCCGATGCTCTTGACAATGTGTTTGGCGACCCGGAAGTGCAGCAGTCGCTGCGTGAGGGTTTCATCAATATGAAAGACATCAGCGCCAACATGAATACTTTTACCAAAGTAATGGCTGATGTGGCGGTTGACAACCAGCAGCAGATTAACAGCATGGTTAAGCAGCTGAGCGAAATGTCGGCGCGTATGAACGCAGCGGCCGACAGCATGCAGAATATTATCGGCGAGGTTAATGCCGGGCATACCGGGCAGAATTTTGCCGTAATTGTAGAGAACATGGCCAAAACAAGTGCCAGAATTGAAGAAGCCAGCAAACTTTTGGAAAAAGTTGCCAGCGACCCGCAGACCGAAGATGATTTAAAAGCCACTTTGCATAATGCACGCGAGGCAAGCGAAAAAGCCAACCGCATGCTGGGCGTTCTGGAAACGGCAGAAATAAGCGCCGACGTTACGCACAGCGCAGAAGGCGGCGACTGGCGCAGCAATCTGGGCGTAACCTTCCGCCCGCAGGATGACACTTTTTTTTACCTGGGCGGCTATGACCTTGGTGACAGCAACAAGCTGGATTTACAGTTTGGCAAGCAGTTTGATGCCGCCGATGTAAGCATGGGCAGCATGCAGGGCGAGTTCGGCGTGGGGCTTGGCTACAATATAGCCGACCGTTTCCGCCTTTATACGCAGGTATATGATTTTGACGATACCAAAGTAAAACTTGGCGGCGAGCTTAAAATTAACGATAATTTCTCGCTTTTGGGCGAGCAGACCGATTTGCGCCACGGCAGCAAAAGCAACACCTATGTTGGTATGCGCACATATTTTTAAAAGTTTGTTAACTTTTGAAAAAACAGTTGACTTTTAGGGTTAAAAAATATAAAATTTAAGCACTGACTAATCAGTCAATGATTGGAGGTAAATGAAATGTTCAGTTATAAAAAAGCAAAAAACGTGCTGGCACTGACGACTGCATTAAGCGTGCTGTGCTCCCAGTCCGTCTTTGCCGCTACTTTGGAACTGGATTTGGAAGAAACCATCCAGAGGGCGCTGCTTACCAATCCGAGTGTAAAAATTGCAGAATACAACAGAAAAGCTGCTAAAGCTGATTACAGTGCTGCTAAAAGTGCACGCGGCATCAGCATCAGTTTGAATCATGATTCCGGCCGCGGCGGTTATGCTGATAACAGGCGTTATGTAATTACTGATAATATGGGCCGACAGATACCTCGTTACGACAAGAGCATAGGCAACAGCCACAGCAACTCCATTACTGCCAGCCTGCCTATTTTTACGGGCGGCGAACTGCAGGGGCAGATTGGCCAGGCCAAGGCTAATTACCGCAGCATGCTTTCCGCTGAAGAACAGGCTTATAATGAAATGAAGGAAACCGCAACCACCGGTTATTTTAATATGCTTAACGCAACCAACATGAAAGCTCTGCGCCAGGAATCGGTTGACCGTTTGCAGGCACATCTGGATAATGTTATTGCCCAGTACAATGTAGGCATTGTAGCGCGTGCAGACGTACTGCGCAGTGAAGTTGAGCTTGCCAACGCACAGCAGAATTATATTACTGCTTCCAACCAATACGATGTTGCTGAAGCTACTTTAAATAATATTATCGGCACACCGCTTGGCACTACCCTTTTGCTGAAGGACAGGCTGCAGTATGAGCCTTATGAAAACGATATGGCTTACTGCCTGGCTTACAGCGAACAGCACCGCCCTGAGCTGAAACAGGCTGAATACGCCGTAGATTCGGCAGAAGCGGCACTGGTAGTTGCACGCAGCGGGCATATGCCTAAGGTATATGCTAATGCCAGTAACAACTGGGGCGGCAACGGCAGCGACTGGCCTGGCGACGATGATGAAAACTGGAGCGTTGGCGTAACTGCAAGCATGAACGTGTTTGACAGCGGCGTAACGTGGTCTAAGATTCATGCAGCGCAGGAAAACCTTGCCAAAGCAAAGGAATCCCAGCGCCAGATAAAAGATAACGTTGAACTTGAAGTACGCACAGATTACCTTAACCTGCGCGAGGCTGAAAAACGCATTACTACTACGCAGGTTGCCGTAGCAAGTGCGGAAGAAGATTACCACATTGCAGTTGTACGTTATCAGGCGGGCGTTGGTACCAATATCGACGTTATGGATGCGCAGGAAGCCCTGACGCAGGCCAAAACCAACTATTACCAGGCTCTCTATAACTACAATACTTCTAAAGCAGCCCTCAATACTTCCATGGGCGTAGGTGTTCCTGTACCGGAACCGAGAACCTTCCCCGAACCGGTTGAAGATACTGCTGCACAAGCCGCCGATGAGCAGAGTGCAGGTACTGACGCAGCGGCTCAAACTGAAAACGCAGCTGATGGCAGTGCACAGGCACCGGCAAACACTGCTGACGCAGAACAGCCTGCCGCTGAAAATGCTGCAAGTACCGCTGCCGAAAACGGAAATACGGCAGCTGCTGAACAGACAGCAGAATAAAATTAAACTAATTTGTATTGAAAAGCATTACATCTTGTAAAATTTAAGGTGTAATGCTTTTTCTGTTTTTGAAACAGCAGGAAGATTATTTTTAACGTAGAATACATAAACTGTCAAATTATAATTTTTTCTGCGGAGGCAGATATGAACAGATTTTGGAAAATATTCCTGCTGGTTTTGGCAGTGACGGCAGCGCTTTATGCGGCGGCAGTTAAATTTATTGCGCCGCAGTATCTGGCGCAGGTACCGGAGCTTGTTAAAACCATGTCGCAAAATTATATAAACGGCACCGTTACGGTAGAACGTTTTGACTGGAACGGCCGCCTGCAATTTACTGCTTACGGTTTACAGGTAAGCGGCACGGACGGAGAGCGCATTGCGCAGGTGCCGGAGGCGAGATTTTCCGTTTCGCCTTTGCAGGCTCTTGCCGCGCCTGCACGCGCTCTGTCGGATATAGAACTGGTGCGCCCACAGCTGTATTTAAAAATGAACTCCAGGGATGAGTGGAACCTGCGTAACTTTTTAAAGCCTTCCGATTCTTCGGAAACGCCTTTTTACGGCTATTTTGCTATTGAAGACGGTACCGTATCGGTAGAAACTCCGCACGGAAGCTGGAATTTTGGCGTTAATGCTTCGCTTGACGGCAGCGGCAACCCGAACTTCGCCGTTGACGGCACTGTGGCTTACGGCGGCGAAGAATTAAAAATTACCGGTGTGGTAGACAGCAATGCCCACGGGCGGCTTGCTTTAAAAACGGAAAAATTTACTTTAACGGACTTTGGCGGTTTTGCTGCCGCTTACGCACCTGTGCAGAAACTTGCCGGTGAAGTTGACGGCTTGAACCTTATCTGGGAAAACGACGGCGAAAATACAAGCTTAAGCGGCAAGGGCAGCATTCAGCTTGCGGCGGAAGCACTGCCTGGCGGAGAGCCGCTGCCTGTTGAACTGGCCGGCAGCGTTGAGGCTGACGGGCGTGAGGTAAAGCTTGAAGATTTGGCGCTTACCGTTGACGGAAATACGGCGCAGATAAACTGCGATGTAGATTTTAACGACCTTGAAAGAATTCAGGGCAAGGGTGAAATTAAAGCGGCAAAACTTGCTTTGAAGGGGCAAGAATTTACCAATCTGAATTTGCCCTTTACCATTGTGGACAGCCGCATAATGCTTGATGAAGCCGGTGTGGATGTGGCTCAGGGCCATCTGCGCCTTGACGGCGAATACAATATTAAAGACGGCGAAGTTTTTGCCGTTTTAAACGCTTCCGGCATTACGGATTTTGCTTTGGAAGGGTTTAAAGAAGATACTGTTGATTTGGACGGTTTGCTTGCCATTAACGGGCAGACCGGCGTAAAAGGCGAAACAAATCTGACCGTTGCCGGTAATATGGAACGCCTTGGCTGGCGTGATTTGCAGATGAGCGATGTCGATTTTGAAGCACTGGTTGGCAGTGAAAGCTGCGAAATTGAAAAGTTTGCGGCTTTTGCGGGCGACGGAGGTGCGTTGAACCTGACAGGCAGAGTTATGTTTGACGGTTCTTTCAGCGGCAGCGGCAAAATGGTTAATTTTCCGCTGGACAGCTTCTTTACGGCAGTTGGGCAAAACGGCAGCGGCACGGCAACCGCCGGATTTAAGTTTGGCGGCGATTTGAACGGCATTAATTTTTACGCCAATACGCAGGTTAAAAACGTGCATATTGCGGGGCTGGTATTTCCCGAAGCACACGGCAAAATTGACATGTCCGGCAGTGTGCTGCACTTAACCGATTACCGCGTTGCCATGGAACAGGGGTATAACCTTATTAACGGCATGGTGGATATCGGCGGCGCAGAACCTGTGGTAAGCGTAACCGTAAGCACTAAAGGCATACGTGCCGAACCGTTGGTGGCAGCTGCGGCGCTTGGTGTTAAACTTACGGGCAACATTGATAACGAAGTAAGCGTTATGGGCCCGATATCTTCGCCGGAAATTGAAGGCAGCCTGCTTTTGACTGACGGCAGCGCCGAAGGCTTTTTGATAGATAAAATCAGCGGACGCTATTATTATGCGCCCGACGGCAGCCTGCGCCTTACCGAAGGTTATATTAAGGCGCTTTCCACCGAGGCTTCGCTGAGCGGCACCATGGATGCGGCACAGAATCTTAATTTTACCCTTGATATAACCGATATGGATTTGGGTGCTTTGCCAATCAGCGATGAGACCGTGGCGCTTGACGGCTTTGTTAACGCCCAGGGCAGCCTTACCGGCACGCTTACGCATCCGGAATTTAACGGCAGCATCAGCAGTGACGCTGTGTTTATTAACGGCGAAGAACTTAAAAACATTCTTGGTACGCTTACTGCGGACGGCAGGCATAATAATCGCGTGGAGGCGTCGTTTGAGCAATCGCCCGACGGCAGGTTTGCTGCCGAACTTTCTCTGGATACTGTTGAACGCACATTAACAGGCAATGTCGATTTTATTTACGGCAATTTGCGCTCCATTTTAAAAATGGCACGCGTGGAACTTGATATTGACGGGCTGGCAGACGGCCACCTGAAGATTAACCCGCGCGGCAGGGGCAGCGGTATTTTTGCCGACATGCGCGTTTACGAGATAAAAGTTAAAGATTTGAGCTATGATTCCATGCGCTTTAAAGGACGCCTGCAAAACGGCATTTTAAGTTTTGACGAACTGAAACTTACCGAAAGCGTTCCGGAAACAAACGGCAAAGCGGCTGTGGAAGAAATGCCGGGTTCAGTAAATGCCGGCGGCTGGGTAAACCTGTATACGCATGAACTTAATATCAGCGCTTCGGCGCAGCATGCAAACCCGGCTATAATTACGGCTTTGATGGATGCACCGGTAAAATTAAACGGCAAAGTTGATATGTCGCTTGCTTTGAACGGCAGTTTGGAAAATCCGCAGGGTAATGCGGATATAGACCTTGTTGACGGCGATGTTGAAGGCATCGGCTTTGATGCCCTGACGGCAAAACTGAGCCTTGCCAACGATACGCTGCGCCTGGAAAATGCTCAGCTGAACAAAGATATTTACAAATTAAGCGCCAGCGGCGATATACCGCTTGATTTGCTGCGCAGCAAAGAGCAGCGCCGCAATCCGGCAGCGTCCATGAATATTAAGGTTAACCTTGACAATGCGCGCCTTGGGCTGCTGCACCTTTTAACCCCGATGGTTGAGTGGGGCGTTGGCGAAACCCTTGGGCAGATAACTCTGGCCGGTACGTTGGAAGAACCGCTTGTTTACGGCGAAGTAACCCTTCACGGCGGTTCAATGAAACTGAAGGATGCGTATACGGTATTTGACAATATTAATCTTGACGTTGACTTTACCGGCAACGACATTCAGCTGAATGAATTTTCGGTGCAGATGGGCAAAGGCACGGTAACTGCTTCCGGCAACTACGCTCTGCGTGCACAGGAAGATAAAACCTATATCATCAACGCCGTCTTTAAAGATGCGGAAATAGCTTCGGAAATTTTCTCCGGGCGCATTAACGGCACGGCGGGCATCATTCCGCAGCGCTATTTTATCCGTACCGATACGGAGGAAGGCATCCGCCGCGGCGGCATTGGCTACCGCCCGCATATTCAGGCAGATATCCGTCTGGACGACGTGCTTGTCAATATGCCTACGATACCGGAGCTTTCCGAAGGCAGCAGCAACTACGGGCTGGATGTTAAGGTAACACTTGGGCCGGATATTCACCTTTACAACAAATATTTGTACGATTTGTGGCTTTCCGGAGGATTGCATGTTAGCGGCAGTACAGTGTATACTAATATAGACGGCAACATTAAGGTGGATAAGGGAACCATAACCTATCTGCGCACGCCGTTTGAAATTCACAATGCTTCGGTGGCATGGCCGGTGCCCGGCGATGTGCTGCCGACGGTAAACCTTGATGCTACTACGCGCTTCAGGCGCTATGATATTTTCCTGCGTGTTACGGGGCCGCTTGAGCAGATGGAAATGATTCTGCGCAGTGACCCGGCGCTGACCAAAGACCAGATTATAAAAATGCTGACTTTGCAGCGCGAAGTAACCGGCACAAACCAGGGCGTAACGCAGGATGACTTCCAGAACCTGATGACGGTGGGCCTGGAAATGACGGTGTTGGGCGACGTGGAAGAAATCTTTAAGGAAACGCTTGGGCTCAATGAATTTATGATTTATTCCGGACGCCTGCGCACGGGGCACAGCCTTGGGCGTGAAGAAGGCGAGCTTACCGAGGATGAAAAAGACCAGTATAATATTCTGGTAAGCAAGTATGTGACGGACAATCTGCTTGTCGGCTATACGGTAAGTTCCGACAGCGAGCATGAAAGCATTTTTGCCCAGTATGATATTTCGCGCCATATGAGCATTAACTATGAACGCAACAAAGATTACGATACCACCGAAGACTGGTATGGCGTTGAATATAAAGTTACTTTTTAAGTAAATTTTAAGAAATTCTAATTAAAATTTAAGGAAGGTATGTCCATGCTGAAAGAGTATCTGGCAGAGCTGCAGAAAACGCCGCTGCTTTCCCGTGAGGAAGAAACGGAGCTTTGGCAGCGCTATGCCGGAGGTGATAAAGAGGCATATAATAAATTGATGACGTCTTACCAGCCGCTGGTTTTTAAAACGGCGGCCGGGTTCAAGCTTTCCGAACAGCAGACGATGGAGCTTGTCCAGGAAGGCATGCTCGGGCTGTTGGAGGCGGCGGAGCGTTATGATTATAAACGCGGCATTGCCTTCAGCGTATTTGCTGTGCACCGCATTCGCGGCAGAATGCTTGATTTTCTGCATGTGGAGGATGGCGCAAAAAGTTTTTCGCTGGACGATACCAATGCGGCAGGCATAGCCTGGGCTGATGTGCTGGCTGCTTCCGGCAGGACGCCGTTTGAAGAAGCCGAGCTGAACATGATTACAGACAGAGTGGCTCAGGCTTTGCAGCGTCTGCCCGCCAAAGAACAGCAGGTGCTGACGGGCATTTATCTGGAAGACCGCAGTGCTGCCGATATGGCAGACAGCATCCATGTAAGTCTCGGGCATATTTACCGTTTGCAGAAGCAGGGGGTAAAACGCATCCGCGGCATGCTGTCGCATTTTATGGCCGATTTAAAAAGAAGCTAATCGGAGAAAACTGGTATTTTTGTGCTTTTTTTAGGTTATTATTGATTTTAACGGCGGAATATGGGAAAATATAATAAATTTTGCCCTGATAAAATTTCCTGAAAAAACAGATTATATATTTATCAGTCTGTGCAGAAAGGAGTTTAGCGGTGGCAAAAGATATTTACGAAAATATAGATGATGTAAAATGCAGTCTGGATAATGCCCAGCGCAGCTTCCGCAAAAACAACGGCCTGCGCGGGGAGCTTGATTTGATGCTGGCAGAGGCGTCCATCCGCTATCTGCGTGAAAAACGAGGCTTTGCCAGTGTATGGAACAGGCAGAAGCTGGCAGCGGCTTTGGCAGTGCTTTTGGTACTGGCAGGTTACGGCGGCTGGTGGTATGCAGGCATTACGCATGACGGAGAGGAAAAAACTCAGGTTATGCAGAGCGCTGTGGTGCAGCAGGCTGAACCGCAGATGAAGCAGACAGGCAAGACGGATAAAACCCGGCAGGAGGATGCTGTTAAGGCGGCAGAACCTGCTGAGTCAAATATAAAAAACAATACAAATTATAAAAATTATTTAGCTGAAACAGATATGCAGCAGCTTGTCAGAACAGGCAGGCAGGTTCTGCAGGATGCTGATTAGTTAGGGAGGATTTGAATGAACAAGAGAAAATATGCACAGTTGTCCTTGAGTCTGGCAGCCATGCTGATGGCTGCGCCTGTGTGGGCTGCCGAACAGAATCAGTCCGCAGCGGATGTAGTTGCCAATCAGACTATGACTATTGGCGGCAAGGAGCAGATTGTCAGCCAGAAAGCGCTGGAACAGGCAAGAAAAGCGCAGGAAGAATCAGGCAAATCTTTTCCTAAAAAGGGTAAGGATGGCAAATATACTTATTATATGCATAACAATCCTTCGGAAGATATTTCTGACCCGAATTATAAAAGTGACGGCACTAAAAAATCCGGCGGAAGGATTGTAGAAATCGTTCCCGGCAAAGGCGTTGTGCGTGAAGGCGGCAGCGGTATCGAGAAAGAAGATGCCGCAAAGGGCAGTGAAACTTCTGCTGCCGAAAATGCACAGCAGGGTGCAGCTTCCGAGCCTTATGAAAGCGGTGCCCAGGCAGTAACCGGTGAAACTGCTGTAAGCGATGAAGCTGACGGACAGATTACCGCCGGAGAGAGCCAGCCCGCTGAAGTTAAAGAGCCGATGATTAGAGAAGCAGACGGCAGCCTGCGCCCGATGACGATAGAAGAACGCCAGAAATGGCAGGCCGAGCAGGAACAGCAGCGTACGGCACAAGAGGCAATGCAGCAAAACGCACAGACCAATGCCATGGCGCAGGAACCTGTTTTGAATATGCCGGTTGCCCAGCAGAGACGTGCCAGTGAACCGGCAGCGCCGTATATCGGACAGCTGGTAACGAAGATTTCCGTAAAAGGTAACAAAATTACCAAAGCCGAAGATATCGAAGCAGTTGTTACTACAAAGCCTGGTATGCAGTTAACTCAGGAAGGCCTTGCCAAAGATTTGCATGCAATTTACGGTTTGGGCTGGTATTATGATTTGCAGCCGGAATTTACCAAAGTTCCGGAAGGCGTGCAGCTTACCTATCATGTACTGGAAAACCCGGTGTATAAAAAGTTGGAAGTAGAAGGCAACACCAAAATTTCCACTTCCGAAATAGAAAAAATCCTCGATTTGCCGAAAGACCAGATAATTAATATTAAAGACGTTAATGTCAAAGTGCAGCGCCTTGAAGCAGAATACAACAAGCAGGGCTATATTCTGGCGCGCGTGGCTGATATCCGCATGCTGCCGGACGGTACTTTGCTTTTACTGGTAAACGAAGGCATTGTTGAAGACTTTAAGGTTAAAGGCAACGTAAAAACCAAGGATTACGTTATTACCCGTGAAATGAAGCTGAAAAAAGGCGAGCCGTTTAACGCCAAGGATGCCCGCCGCAGCATGCAGCGCATTTATAACCTCGGTTATTTTGAAGACGTAAACATTAAACTTAACCCGGGACAGGAACCTAACGCCGTGGAAATTGAAATTACCGTTGTGGAAATGAACACCGGTACTTTCGGTATCGGCGCAGGCTACAGCAATGCTGACGGCTTTATCGGCATGGTTTCCGTCGGTGACAGAAACTTCCGCGGCACCGGCGACAGCGTTAATGTACGCTGGGAGTTTGGCGGCGTAGACAACAAGAACTATGAATTTACCTATGTAAAACCGTGGATTGACGATAAGGAAACCAAGGCCAGCATCGTATTGTATGATGTTACCAACGAATATGCCGACTATGATATCGACGCCAACGAGATCGCGCGTTACGATAAAAAGCGCCGCGGCCAGGAATTAACTTTCAGCCGCAGAACCGATAATGAATTCGTCAGCAACTATGTAACGCTGAAAAACCGCGATGATATTTATAAAGGAACAGCAGATGGTTACGAACATGACCGTAATCAGTATTATGAAGATTGGTTTGGTCCTGGCAATAGTCATTGGAAGGACTATTATCCTGAAACTGCTGCAGAGCGCCGTAAAGAAAACTTCGGCGTGACACGCAGTATTACCGTTGGTCGTGTATTCGATTCGCGCGATAACATTTATGACCCGCATGAAGGCAAACGTATTGGTTATAGCGTAGAATGGGCCGGTCTTGGCGGCGATTTTGACTTCACCAAATTCACCGGCGACTGGCGTTATTACTACCGTGCCGGCGGCGAAAATGTCTGGGCACTGAACCTCGGTGCAGGCTGGGCTGACGGCGATATGCCTTTGAGCCAGCGCTTCTCGATGGGCGGCAATGACGGCCTGCGCGGTTACGAAGACGACCAGTTCCGCGGCAACAGTATGTTGAAGGCTACGCTCGAATACCGCTTCCCGATTATCAAAAAAGTACAGGGCGTACTCTTTACCGATAACGGTTATGCTTGGGATAAACGTTTTGAAGATGATTTTGACCTTGGCCTTATTAAAAACAGCATTGGTGTCGGCATGCGCATTAACTCCCCGCTGGGCCCGGTTAAGCTTGACTATGGCTGGGGCGATGACGGCGGCAGGTTCCACTTCAGCTTTGGCGGCCAGTTCTGATTAAGAAGTTATGTGGTTAATAAAGCTTTTGGCATGTTGCCTGTGTATGGCTGCACTGCCAGCCTTTGCCGAGCCGGTAGAGCGCGTTGATGTGCAGATTACCGATAATGGGGCTACAAGCCGGGTACTGCTTGACAGAATGGGTAAAAGCATGCAGGTTGTGGCCGAACAGCTTTTTGTCGATAAGGACAGTATTAATATTAATGCCGCGCGCGGCGATTATGAACGCCTGCTGGCGGAAGTAGGCGACAGGGTGCTGACCGGCTATCAGATGCGGAGCGTTTCCGTTAATGCCGGCACCGTAACAAACATTAACATTCAGGTTGCACCGTGGAGCGCAGCAGTGGATGATGTTTTTGTGGATTTGCAGTTTTCCGGCGTTGAGCCGGGAACGGCCGAGTGGCTGCAGCAGC
>ULQH01001159.1_pt1 | contig 15532 bp, 10 predicted proteins | sample 1954381 | NCBI WGS metagenome assembly ULQH01 (sample SAMEA4835653, study PRJEB28245) | human gut metagenome | biome: gut microbiome; material: fecal sample | place: Denmark | collected 2008
ATTGAAGGTCGATTCCAGGGTAAAAGTTTTCAGATCGTAAATGAAACCTTTGCGTGAACGCCAGGTGATCTGGTAAATTTTATCTTCATATATCGTGATCCCTTCTCCGAATAACTGACTGTCGATATTTAAGACCGATAGAGTTTTACCGGTTTGCATGTCTGTTTTACGAATAGACGATTCGCCATATTGCCCCGTTCCCTCGTATATAAAACCGTCCTGATAGATCAAACCTTGTGTATAGGCTTTCGGATCGTGAGGAAAAACGTTGACTACTTCATAACTGTAAATGGCCGGAGCCTGATCGGGTTTCACCCGGATCGTCGTTGTCGCGATTCCCCGTTTGTTGTCCGGATGCCACGCCATCACTTTGATGGTCATATTGCCGGTTTTACCTTCCGGTATCCGGTAAGTAAAACTCCGGTCCTCTTTACCGGCCGTTGCGATTTGCTGGCCGTCGATATAGAAGGCGGCAGAATCGACAGGGAAACGGTCCTTGCTTTCAAAACCGATAACGATCTCCTCGTTGAAAGCATACATCTTATCTTTCCCGGGCGATGTAAGTTGAATACTTTTCACATACCTCACCTCGTCTTTCGGAAGTTCTGCAGCCAAAGGAGTTTTTTTTTCTTTGTTCGCCGTTTTATTCCCTCCGCAGGAACAGATGAAAAAGGCACATAATATGTAAAAAAAACAGGTCATCCGCTGTTCGTATCTGTTCAATTTTCTACCAGTTCCCATTCATATCCCTCTTTGGTATCCTTAATGGCGACTCCGGCTGCTTTCAGTTCGTCCCTGATCTTGTCGGAAGTGGCCCAGTCTTTCTTTTGCTTGGCTTCTGTACGGATAGACATCACCATATCCAATATTTTCCCCAGCACTTCGTGATCCTGGCTTACCGATTCGCTTTCGGCCTTCAGTCCCAGGATATCGAATACATAATCCTGATACAGTTTTTTCAATTTAGCCAGATTACCGGCGTCTATCTTCTCGTTTCCTGCCACCAGTGAATTGATCATCCGTACTCCGTCGAACAAGTGGGAGATCAGGACCGGTGTGTTGAGGTCGTCATCGATCGCTTCTTCACATTGGGTGATCAGTTCATCCACATCTACCGTATTACCGGCCGAAGCTTTCACTTTGTCCAGTGCCCGGACCGCTGCCATCAGGCGTTCATATCCCTTTTGGGCGGCTTTCAGGGCCTCGTTCGAGAAATCCAGCGGACTCCGGTAGTGGGCCTGCAGGATAAAGAAACGGACGGTCATCGGGGAATAGGCTTGCTCGAGCACATCGTTTTCTCCCGAAAAGAGTTGGTCCAGGGTGATGAAATTCCCCAGCGATTTGCCCATTTTCTGTCCCTTGATAGTGACCATATTGTTGTGCATCCAATATTTCACGGCTTCGTGTCCGTAGGCAGCCGTACTTTGGGCAATCTCACATTCGTGGTGGGGAAACTGCAGGTCCAGCCCGCCGCCATGGATATCGAAACGGTCGCCCAGATACTTCTGGCTCATGCACGAACATTCCAGGTGCCAACCCGGAAAACCGTTACTCCACGGAGAAGGCCAGCGCATGATATGTTCCGGAGTAGCTTTTTTCCATAGGGCGAAATCGGCCGGATTCCGTTTTTCTCCCTGGCCGTCTAACTGACGGGTGTTGGCAAATAACTCTTCCACCCGGCGGCCGGATAGTTTCCCATAGCTGTATTTTTTGTTGTAAGCCTCGACATCGAAATAAATACTTCCGTCGCTCTCGTAAGCGAATCCGTTGTCCAGGATTTTTTTCACCAATTCTTCCTGCTCGATGATATGGCCCGAAGCATGAGGCTCTATACTGGGCGGAAGGGTGTTCAATTGCTCCATATTGTGATGGTAGCGGTTGGTATAAAACTGAACGATTTCCATCGGTTCCAACCGGTCGAGCTTCGCTTTCTTCTCGATTTTGTCTTCGCCGTCGTCACTGTCGTCGGTAAGATGGCCGACATCGGTGATGTTACGCACATAACGCACTTTGTAGCCCAGATATTTCAGATACCGGAACAACAGGTCGAAAGTAATGGCCGGACGGGCATGTCCCAAATGGGCATCCCCGTAGACGGTGGGCCCGCAAACGTACAACCCGACAAAAGGAGGATTGATCGGTTCGAACTGTTCTTTCTTGCGCGATAAAGTATTATATAGGACCAGTCGATTTTTCATTTTCTATATCCATTTAGTTTAAAACGAAAACAAAAATAATAAATAAGTCAATACGATACCGACTTAACACGCAAAAATCAAATCTAACCGGTAAAAAATCAGTCTTCGGTCAAGAAGACTACCTTCATATTCGTACGGTTTTCCAATAGCGCCCCATAGGCATTATACACCTGTTGGCTTTTGTCACGGGTGGTGACATAATGCCCGTTATTCAGGCATTCGATTTTCTGAAACTGACAAGGCAGTATGGTAGAGCCATATTGGTTGTATACCCCGAACTTCTTGTCCCGTTTGACGATATAACGATGGCCTAAAGAAATGATCTCGTCATACTGGCAGGGAAGTATCGTCGAGCCGGAAGTGTTGTAAATTCCGTATTTACCGCCTGCCGACACATAATAAACTCCGTCTTCGTATTCTATCGTGTTGTATTTGCAGGGGATAACGGTACTTCCATAGGTATTGACGATCCCTTTCAGACTGTCGTTTTCAACCAGGTATTTCCCCCCTTCTTTGTATATCGAAGTGTATTGGGTAGGAACGATTACCGAACCGTACAGGTTGTATATGCCCTGATATTTGCCTTTTGTCACGTAATAGGCATTGTCTTTGCATTCGATCTGGCTGAATTGGCAAGGGATAATAACACTTCCATAGCGGTTGTAAACCCCTTTGAGCCGGTCCCGGCAGACGTAAAAACAACGGTCGGTGAGTTCGATTTGGTTATAGCGGCAGGGGATAATTGTCGAACCGTACCGGTTGTAAATTCCGTATAACCCTTCCGACGATACCCAAAAAAAATTATTCGATAATTCTATTTTTTCAAAACGGCAGGGCAAGACCAGGGTCCCGTAATAATTGACAATTCCTTTCCGGTCGTCGCGGCTGATTTGAAGATACTGATTTTCATATTCTTCGATCTTATCGTATTCACAAGCGAGGGAAAGGTAAAGCCAGGCATACCCTTTTTTCAGGGCAATCGGCCGGTCAATCTCTTTCGGAAACCGGCCATCCCGTTTGTGCTCTTCATAAAAATAACTGATGATACCGTATTTCCGGCCCTTTCTGACTTTGAAAAAGCAATTGTGTTGAGGTACGATTTCGTCGTACTCGTACGGTATGGCCAGCTGTTTGTCGATCACGATACCGTATTTCCCGTTTTGCCGTTCGATCCGGCACTCGTCGAAATGGTTGTCGTAGCATTCTGCAAATGCAAAAGTTACACACAATAGAAAAATGAGGGTAGAAATCAGTTTCATAAGTTTGTTTTTAGACTTCAATAATAAGAAAATATTTCTTAATTCCCAAAGAAATGTATCGACTTATTAAAAAAATCGTATATTTGTTTACATTTTATTGCTGTCTCGATTTTCTTTTTTTTGATTTTCCAGTTCCGGCCGTCTCCTTCCCGGATGCTGTGGTATTCTTCGATGTATTCCTTCAGTTCTTTTACTTCTTTTGGAAGCAAGGAAATGAAACCGGTTTTTCTGAAATAGGATTGAGAAAGAATTCGCCGATCAGATCGGTTTCAAAAAGACTTTTGGGACACCTTACCCGGCGACGGATTATCCGATCAGGAATTCGAATAGGTTCGGATTGTCATTGAGATATTCGTAGAGGATACCTTCGGATTTCATGCGGTCCAGCAGGCCCTGGAAATCTTCGGGATGCTGGATCTCGATGCCGATGAGGGCAGGGCCTTTTTCGCGGTTTGTCTTCTTCTTGTATTCGAAATAGGTGATGTCGTCGTGGGGGCCCAGGACGTTGCTGACAAAACTCTGGAGTGCACCGGCTCTTTGCGGAAAACGGACGACGAAGTAATGTTTCAGGCCTTCATATAATAAAGAGCGCTCCTTGATGTCTTCCATGCGGGTGATGTCGTTGTTGCTGCCGCTGACCACACAAACGACGTTTTTTCCTTTAATTTCATTTTTGTAAAAGTCGAGAGCACTCATACTCAGGGCTCCTGCCGGCTCTACTACGATAGCGTCGAAGTTGTAAAGATTCAGGATCGTCGTACAAATTTTGCCTTCGGGCACGACGACGATATCGTCCAATACTTTCTTGCAGATAGCGTAAGTGAGCTCTCCTACCCGTTGTACGGCTGCCCCGTCGACAAATTTATCTACTTCGTTCAGTTCGGTTACCTCTCCGCATTCGAACGATTTTTTCATTCCGGCGGCACCGGCCGGTTCGACTCCGATGATCTTGGTCTTCGGGCTCATTTGCTTATAGAAACTACCGATACCGGAAGCCAGTCCGCCACCACCGATCGGTACAAAGATATAATCGAGCTTCATCCGGGCTTCCTGAATGATTTCTAAACCGACGGTTGCCTGCCCCTCGATGATCCGGGGATCGTTGAAGGGAGGGATAAATACCATATCGTTTTTTTTACAGGCTTCGATTGCTGCTGTATTGGCCTGATCGAAAGTATCTCCCGTCAGGACGACTTCAATGGATTTACCCCCGAACATTTTTACCTGGTTGATCTTTTGCCTGGGAGTAGTAACGGGCATATAGATTTTTCCCTGGATACCGAGTTTGCTGCAGGAGAAGGCTACGCCTTGGGCATGATTGCCGGCACTGGCACAAACCACTCCTTTCTCCATCTCTTCAGGAGTCAGGGATTTGATTTTATTATAAGCTCCCCGGATTTTATACGATCTCACCATTTGAAGATCTTCCCGTTTCAGAAAGATATTGGCTTCGTATTTATCGGATAGATTTCTGTTTTTCATGAGGGGTGTCGGGACCAGAATGTCGTTGAGCGTATGCTCCGCCGTCATGATATCTTTCAAAGAAGGAAAATAAGGATCACTCATATTGTTCGGTTTAATTGGTCTGTTTTTTCATTTACCCGATGTTCTTTGCTATAAAATCGCCTACTTCGCTGGTCGGATAGGCCTGTCCGTCTTCAGCGATATCTTCGGTAACGATACCGGCTTCGACCGAACGATCGACTGCCTGGCGGATGCTTGCTCCGGCTGCTTTCAGGTTGAAGGCATATTCGAACATCATAGCGGCGGATAAAATGGTTGCCAGAGGATTGGCCACATTTTTGCCGGCGGCCTGAGGATAGGAACCGTGGATCGGTTCGAACAGCGAGGTGTGGATACCGATAGAAGCGGAAGGCAGCAAGCCTAATGAGCCTGTGATGACACTGGCTTCGTCGGTGAGGATATCGCCGAACATGTTTTCTGTAACGATGACATCGAAATGTTTGGGTTGCTGGATGAGTTTCATCGCCGCATTGTCGACAAACATGTATTCGACATTTACCTGAGGATAAGCCGGAGCCATCTCTTGTACGGTTTCGCGCCATAGCCGGGAGGTTGCCAGGACATTGGCTTTATCGACAACTGTCAGTTTGTTGCGGCGCTTCATGGCGTACTCGAAACCTAATCGGCAAATCCGTTTGATTTCGGCTTTGGTGTATACACAACTGTCGAAAGCGGTTTGCCCGTCTTCCGAACGTCCCTGGGGCTGCCCGAAATAAATGCCGCCGGTGAGTTCCCGGATACAGATGAAATCGGCCCCTTCTACGAGTTCTTGTCGCAGAGGAGAGCGGTGAACAAGGGATTTGAAAGTACTGACCGGACGGAGGTTGGCATATAATCCTAATTTTTTGCGCATTTCCAGCAATCCTTGTTCCGGACGGACTTTGGCTTGGGGATTGTTGTCGAAACGGGGATCCCCGATCGCTCCGAACAATACGGCATCCGATTGCATACAAATCCGGTGAGTTTCTTCCGGATAAGGATTCCCGGTCTTGTCGATGGCTGTTGCCCCTATTGATCCGTAGGTATAGCCGACGGTATGACCGTATTTTTTGCAAGTGGCATCGATGGCTTTGATGGCCTGTTCTATGATTTCCGGTCCGATGCCGTCACCGGGTAATACTGCTATTTTTAAATCCATGATGAAATGAGTTTGTAAGGTTCATAAGGCGACTCTTGCACTGGCTTTGTCAGAACCGAAGGCTCGCCGATCGTTTTAACGGGTCTTTTCAAATGCTTCGATCTTATGGTGTATGCTCATCAGATAGTCGACATCATCGTATCCCTTCAACAAACACTCTTTTTTGTAGGGAGAAATTTCGAAAAGTTCTTGCTCTCCTGTGGCTGTCAAGGTGACGGTCTGCCGTTCCAGATCGATACTGACGGTGGTCGAAGGAGCTGACCGGACGACCTGGAATAGCTTTGCCAGAAACGATTCGCTCACCTGTACAGGAAGTAATCCGTTGTTCAGGGCATTGTTGCGGAAAATATCGGCGAAAAAACTGGAAATGACTACTTTGAAACCTGCTCCATAAATGGCCCAGGCCGCATGTTCACGGCTGGAACCACAGCCGAAATTTTTCCCTGCAATTAAAATTTCTCCGGTATAGTCGGGGGAGTTCAGGACGAAATCTGTTTTCGGGTTTCCCTGAGCATCATACCGCCAGTCGAAAAACAATTGTTTGCCGAACCCTTCCCGGGTGGTCGCTTTCAAAAAACGGGCCGGAATGATCTGGTCGGTGTCTACATTTTCGATTTTCAGTGGTATCGCTGTGGATGTTAGGGTTGTGAATTGGTTTATCATGAGTTGAAAAGAGTTACTGAGTTGAAAAGAGTTACTGAGTTGTTGAGTTGTTGAGTTACTGAGTTGTTGAGTTGTTGAGTTACTGAGTTACTGAGTTGTTGAGTTACTGAGTTGTTGAGTTACTGAGTTGCTGAGTTACTGAGTTGCTGAGTTGTTGAGTTGTTGAGTTGCTGAGTTACTGGGTTGCTGAGTTGGAGTGAGTCGGGGACGGTGATTATGCCGTGGATAGCACAGGCAGCAGCGACGAGTGGGCCTGCCAGTAGAGTGCGGGCTCCCGGTCCTTGCCGGCCTTCAAAATTACGATTGGAGGTGGAGACACAATATTTCCCTGCCGGAATTTTGTCGTCGTTCATTGCCAGGCAGGCGGAGCATCCCGGTTGCCGTAATTCGAAGCCTGCAGCCTCGAGTGTATCCCTGATCCCTTCGTCGATGGCTTGTTTTTCTACCTGTTTGCTGCCCGGAACGATCCAGGCTGTCACGCCTGCTGCTTTTTGCTTGCCTTTCACATAGTCGGCGAATACCCGCAGATCTTCGATCCGTCCATTGGTACAACTGCCGACAAAAACATAGTCGACCGGTTTGCCCGGTAGCTTTTCGCCCGGTTTGAAGTCCATGTATTCCAGGGCTTTTAAGAAGGAAGGCCGGGAAGTCTCTTCGATTTCGGAGACTTCGGGGATAGAGTGGGTGAGAGCGATTCCCATACCGGGGTTGGTGCCGTAGGTGATCATAGGGTAGATGTCGGCAGCATCGAATGTGACTTCTTTGTCGAAGACGGCGTCGGGATCACTGTATAGCTGCTTCCATTGTGTGACGGATTTGTCCCATTCGGTTCCTTGGGGCGCATATTCCCTGCCTTTCAGGTAGGCAAAGGTCGTTTCGTCCGGAGCGATCATCCCGCCGCGGGCTCCCATTTCGATGCTCATATTACAGATCGTCATCCGGGCTTCCATCGATAGCGAGCGGATAGCCGATCCGGCAAATTCGATGAAATGTCCGGTGCCGCCGCCGGTACCTAGTTTCGAAATGAGATATAAAATGATATCTTTCGAACAAACTCCGGGATTCAATTGTCCTTCGACATTGATCCGCATGGTCTTGGGTTTGGATTGCAATACACATTGGGAGGCTAATACCATTTCTACCTCGCTGGTTCCGATGCCGAACGCCACGCAGCCCATAGCTCCGTGGGTGGAAGTATGGCTGTCTCCACAGACGATGGTCATTCCCGGTTGGGTCAGACCTGTTTCGGGACCCACCACATGGATAATTCCGTTTTTGGGGGTACCGACTTTGAAAATCGTGATACCGTGTTCGGTACAGTTATTTTCGAGCATCGACAGTTGCCGGGCGGATTGCAGATCCTGTACCGGCAGATGTTGATTTTGTGTGGGTATATTGTGATCGGGGCTGGCTGTGACCTGAGCCGGACGGAATACTTTCGCGCCGCGCGAATGAAGCCCTTCGAAAGCTTGTGGACTCGTTACTTCGTGAATGTATTGCCGGTCGATATAGAGCACACATGAACCTCCGGCGATGGTGTCGAGTTCGTCGTTGTCGGGAGTATAACCGATGGCTTTCAAATGATGTTTCAGTGCTGCACGGCCACTACGGGCGGTGAGGACGATACTGGACTGATCGACCCCTACGTCTTCCGGGGCGATGATTTCATAGGTCTCCCGGCTTTTCAGTACACCGTCCTGGTGGATGCCCGACGAATGGGCGAAAGCATTACGGCCGACGATGGCTTTGTTGGGTTGTACCGGCACCCGCATCAAACTGGATACCAGCTGGCTGGTAGCGATGATTTGCCTGGTGTTGATACCGATATTGAAATCCAGATTTTTGTGACAGGCAATCGCCATCACGATTTCTTCGAGGGCGGTGTTACCGGCCCGTTCGCCGAGGCCGTTGATCGTCACTTCGACCTGCCGTGCTCCGTTTTGTACGGCGGCTAAAGTGTTGGCAGTGGCCATGCCCAGATCGTTGTGGCAATGAGTGGAAATAATGGCTTTGTCGATGTTGGGGACATGATTCATCAAATAGGCGATCTTTGCTCCGTACTCGTTCGGCAGACAATACCCCGTGGTGTCGGGGATATTGACGACGGTGGCACCGGCTTTGATCACTGCTTCTACTACCCGGGCCAGGTATTCTTCTTCTGTACGGCCTGCATCTTCGGCGTAAAATTCGACATCATCGACAAATCGACGGGCATATTTTACGGCCTCTACCGCTCTCCCGACGATTTCGTCGGGAGTGGAATTCAATTTTTCGTGGATATGATACCAGGAGGTACCGATTCCGGTATGGATACGTCCCCGTTTGGCAAATTTCAATGCTTCGGCAGCCACTTCGATGTCTTTTTTTACAGCCCGGGTCAGAGCACAGATGGTTGGAACGGTTACTGCTTTAGAAATCTCTACAACGGAATTGAAATCCCCGGGACTCGAGATGGGGAAACCGGCTTCGATGATGTCTACACCCAGTTTCTCGAGCTGCCTGGCAACTTCTATCTTTTCGATTGTATTCAGCTGACACCCCGGAACTTGCTCTGCATCCCGAAGGGTGGTATCGAATATATATACTTTTTCACGCATGAGGTGATGAGGTAAAAGGTTAGAGGCGAAAAGGCTATTAGGCTAAAAGCTATAAGTTATAAGGTGGAAGCGGGAGTAGGTAAAAAAGGAAAGGGATTAGTGAAGGTTATTGGGGCGCTTTTCATCTTTTGCTTTTTCGCCGATCTCCTTTCACTTTTTACTTTTCGCTTCTAGCTTTTTGCTTCTAGCCTTTTCGCTTTAATTGTTTTCCGGTCTCAGTTTCCGAACGACGGCACCGGCTTGCCACATCTCGGATTCGCGCATGGTCTGAAGTTCTTTTTCCAGTTTTTCACGATAGTCGGGCCGGCTGTTGGAATCGATCGAACGTTGGGCTTCGTTGCCACAAGATACCTGGCCGTACAATTCGTCGAATACCGGTTTGGCGGCATCCCGGAATTTCTTCCACCAATCGAGTGCTCCCCGTTGTGCTGTCGTCGAGCAGTTGGCATACATCCAGTCCATACCGTTTTCTGCAATTAAAGGCATCAGACTTTGGGTCAGTTCCTCGACGGTTTCGTTGAAGGCTTCCGAAGGAGTGTGGCCGTGTTCGCGTAAAGTGTCGTACTGGGCTGCAAAAATGCCCTGGATCGCTCCCATCAGAGTACCCCGTTCTCCTGTCAGGTCGGAATATACTTCCCGCTGAAAGGTGGTCTCGAACAGATAACCCGAGCCTACTCCGATTCCTAAAGCGATAACCCGGTCCCAAGCTTTGCCGGTGGCATCCTGGAAGATGGCATAACTGGAATTTAATCCCCGTCCCTGTAAGAACATTCTCCGCAATGAAGTACCCGAGCCTTTCGGAGCGATCAGGATGACATCGACATCGGCCGGCGGGATGATGCCTGTGCGATCTTTATAGGTGATGCCGAAACCATGTGAGAAATAGAGGGCTTTGCCGGGAGTCAGGTGTTTTTGAATAGTCGGCCATACGGCGATCTGACCTGCATCCGATAGTAAATATTGTATGATCGTTCCTCTCCGGGCGGCTTCTTCGATGTCGAACAGGGTTTCGCCGGGTATCCAGCCGTCGGCTACGGCTTTATCCCAGGTTTTACTTCCCCGGCGCTGACCTACGATTACGTTGAAACCGTTGTCTTTCAGGTTCAGGGCCTGACCGGGACCTTGTACACCGTATCCTATAACAGCAATGGTTTCGTTTTTCAATACCTCGAGCGCTTTTGCCAATGGAAATTCTTCTCTGGTTACTACGTTTTCTTTTACTCCTCCGAAATTAATTTGTGCCATAATAATAATGATTTAATTGTTAGTGTTATTTTGTCCTTGATCCGGGTTGTTTACGCTTTCGTCGTATTTTCCCGTTTCTGTAAATATTCATTCAATAGTTCGCGTTTTGATTTGATGATCGCGATTTGGCCCGACCGGACGAATTGCTGTACTCCATGGGGTTGTAGTAATTCGAACAGAGACTGGGTATCCTCTTTGTGTCCGGTCTTTTCCAGTACGATATAATCGTCACAGATTTCCAGTATCCGTACATGGTGGTCGCGTACCAATTTTTCGACACTGTTGCTCCGGGTGACTTTGTAAAGTGCGATTTCCTGTTGTACCACTTCATCCGGGGTGAAAACAAAGGCTTTCAGTACATCGATTTTCTTTTCGATCTGCTTGACCAGTTTCTCTATCTTTTCGGGATCGGTGATGACGACTATGGTAAATTTGTGAATGCCCGGGATAGACGATTCCGAAGTCGTCAGGCTTTCGATATTGATATCCCGGCAAGTGAATACCGTCGTGATCTGGCTTAGCAATCCTACTTTGTTTTCTGAAAAGACCGTTATGATATATTCTTTATTCATCGCATCATTTTTCTATTTTATTATTATCGATAATCTCTTTTTCTCTCCCTTTCTCCCTTTCTCCCTTTCTCCCCCTCCTCCCCCTCCTCTACCTCCTGGCCTCCAGCCTATAGCCTTTAGCTTTCAACTTTTTTCTTTATTCCAATCTCACATCCCCCACAGCTGCACCGGCAGGAACCATCGGAAATACATTCTCTTCCGGTTCAACCCGAACCTCCAGCAGAAAGGCTCCGGGATGTTCCTTCATGGCATGGATGGCTGTTTCCAGTTCGTCCCGTTTTTCCACGCACCGGTAGGCGATACCGTTTCCTTGGGCGATTGCCCCGAAGTCAGGGTTAGTCATTTCGGTAAATGAGTACCGCTTGTCGAAAAAGAGCTCCTGCCATTGGCGCACCATACCCAGAAAGCTATTGTTCAGCAGGATAATCTTCACCGGTACCCGGGATTGAAAGATGGTACCGAGTTCCTGCAGGTTCATTTGAAAACCACCGTCACCGACAAACAGGCAAACCTCTCTTTGGGGGGCTCCGATTTTTGCTCCGATAGCTGCCGGAAGGCCGAATCCCATGGTGCCTAATCCACCCGAAGTGACGATACTCCGCGTATGTTTGAAGCGGAAATAACGGGAAGCTACCATCTGCTGTTGCCCGACATCGGTGACCAGAATCGCGTCGTGGTGATAGGCTTTCGATACCAGGTCGACTACTTCTCCCATACGGATTTGCTTGCTCGTGGGGTAGAGCGCCGGTTCTATGATTTCCTGATATTCGATGTTGTAACAGGCTTTGAATTCCGCTATCCAGTCGGTATGCCGGTTGGGGACCACTAATTCTGTCAGGGCGGGTAAAGTCTCTTTGACATTTCCCAGGACAGGTACGTCGGCATATATGATTTTATTCACTTCGGCAGGATCGATTTCCAGGTGGATGATCTTGGCGTTGATGCCGAATTGTTCGGGATTTCCGGTTACCCGGTCGTCGAAACGCATGCCTATCGCGATCAGTAAATCGCATTCTTTGTTTTTTATATTGGGGGCATAATTCCCATGCATACCCAACATACCGACGAATTGGGGATGATCGGAAGGAATGGCCGACAGTCCCAATAAAGTGGAAGCTGCAGGGATACCGCTTTTTTCCAGGAAAACACGTAGTTCTTTTTCTGCCCCGCCGAGGATGACGCCCTGGCCGATTAAAGCCAACGGTTTACGGGACAGATTGATCAATTTGGCCGCTTCTGCAATTTTTTCTTTATCGATGGCCGGAGACGGGCAATAACTCCGGATGAAGCTGACCTTTTCATAATGATATTCGGCCATTTCTTGCTGGGCATCTTTGGTAATATCTACCACGACGGGTCCGGGACGTCCCGTGCGGGCGATATAGAATGCCTTGGCGATGGCTGCAGGGATATCGGCGGCATGCCGTACCTGGCAGTTCCATTTGGTTACAGCCTGGGTGATCCCTACGAAGTTGGTTTCCTGAAAAGCATCGGTGCCCAGGAAACCGGAACCTACCTGTCCGCTGATCAGAACGACAGGAGTCGAATCCATCATCGCGTCGGCAAGGCCTGTTACCGTATTGGTAGCTCCGGGACCCGAAGTGACGATACAGACACCGGGACGTCCGCTTACCCGGGCATAGCCCTGGGCGGCATGTAATGCCCCCTGTTCATGACGTACGAGGATGTGGTTGAGACGGTCCCGATAGTCGTATAACGCATCGTATACCGGCATGATTGTTCCTCCGGGATACCCGAAGACGGTATCCACTCCTTCACGTAGAAGGGTTTCGATTACCGCTTTCGAGCCCGAAAAACAAGTTGTCTTTGTTACTTGCTTTTCCATATAGATAGATTGTGTAGTAGTGTTCATACGAAAAAAGAGATAAAAAGTAAAAACTTATGGGTTATAGAATGCGGACGGCACCCTGGTCGGCTGAACTGACGAACCGGGCGTAAGCCTGCAGGGATTTGGGTACCGTACGTTTGCGTCCGGCCGGTTCGAAGTTTTTTTGAGCGGCTAACCGGGCGGCAATATCGGGATCACTCAGTAACAGGTTGATGGTCCGTGCCGGAATGTCTATTTCGATCAGATCGCCGTCCCGGACGATGGCTAAAGCTCCTCCGGCAGCTGCTTCAGGTGAGATGTGACCGATGGATAAACCCGAAGTCCCTCCTGAAAATCGTCCGTCGGTGATCAGGGCACAGGCTTTGTCCAGATGTTTGGATTTCAGATAAGAAGTGGGGTAAAGCATTTCTTGCATGCCCGGTCCGCCTTTAGGCCCTTCATAACGGATGACGACGACATCTCCGGCTTTTACTTCATCGTTCAGAATACCGTTCATGGCTTGTTCCTGCGATTCGAATACTTTGACACGTCCCCGGAATACGAACAGTGATTCATCTACTCCGGCTGTTTTTACGATACATCCGTTGCGGGCGATGTTCCCGGTCAGGACAGCCAGTCCCCCGTCTTTGAAATAAGCATGGTTTACATCCCGGATACATCCCATCCGACGGTCGGTATCGAAGCGGGCATAGGTTTTACTTTGAGAACCCAGTTCCCGGCTGAATTTGCCGCCGGGTGCACTGAGATAGAATTTTTGTGCCTTTTGAGTGAGCTTCGGGCTTTTCAGGTTGTATTTCGAGAGGCATTCTGCCAGATTTTTGTATCCGACACGGTTGACCGTGGTATCGATCAAACCGGCTGCCGCCAATTCCCCGAGGATAGACAGGATACCTCCTGCCCGGTTTACATCCTGGATGTGAAAGTGAGAGTTGGGAGCGACCTTGCATAGTACCGGTACTTTTCTCGACAGGCGGTCGATATCCTGCATGGTGAAGTCTACTCCGGCTTCGTGGGCGATGGCCAGCAGGTGGAGTACGGTATTGGTCGATCCTCCCATGGCGATGTCCAGTGACATGGCATTCCCGAAAGCGGCTTTGGTCGCTATGTTACGGGGTAATACCGAATCGTCCCCTTCGAAATAATACCGTCCGGCCATTTGTACGATTAATGAAGCAGCTTTTTCAAACAAACGCCGCCGGTTAGTGTGGGTGGCTACAATGGTACCGTTGCCGGGAAGCGCCAATCCCAACGCTTCGTTGAGACAGTTCATGGAGTTGGCTGTAAACATGCCCGAACATGAACCGCATCCGGGGCAGGCCCAACGCTCGATTTTCTCGATATCTGCATCGCTGCAACGGCTGTCTGCACTCATGACCATGGCGTCGATCAGATCTATTCCCTTGCCGTCGAAATTACCGGCTTCCATCGGGCCTCCGGATACAAAAATCGTCGGAATATTCAGACGCATAGCAGCCATCAGCATGCCCGGTGTGATTTTGTCACAATTACTGATACAAAACAAAGCGTCTACCTGATGGGCGTTGGCCATGTATTCCACACTGTCGGCGATGATTTCCCGCGAAGGAAGCGAGTATAACATCCCGTCGTGGCCCATGGCGATTCCGTCGTCGATGGCTATGGTGTTGAATTCGGCTGCGAAGCATCCGCGTTCTTCTATTAAGGTCTTTACGTATTGTCCGATTTCGTGCAGGTGGGTATGACCCGGTACAAACTGGGTGAACGAGTTGACGATGCCGATGACGGGCATCCCGAATTGTTCGTCTTTCATACCATTGGCTCTCCACAAACTTCTGGCTCCGGCCATCCGACGGCCTGTCATTGTAACAGCGCTTCTAAGGTTATTTCTCATTTTCTTTTATTTTGTGCAGTAAGTTCTTAAATGCGAAGAAGCCTTTCTCCCGGCGAGAGAAAGGCTTCTACAAATAGTGTGTATATACGCGTCACCCTTCTCTCGTTATCTTTGCAGGACCACGAGTAGAATGTTAATGACGATAATATGGCGATACATTGTTTTGTTCATTTTTCTGTCTGTTAAAAAAAAGCCTTTCTCGTTTGGGAGAAAGGCATATGATCAATTTATATTTCGGTTCGATTTTCGTTTATATACCCCTCTCCGTTCCGTGGCTAAGGACCACGAGAATAATAATATTCAGGAGATGTAGGGATAAACGCTTCATGTTTTTATCATTTTTATGCAACAAAGATAGCGACGAATTTTTTTTAATTCCAAATGTTTTTTCTGTTTTTTACATAGAAAGTTCAAAATGTATAATTTTATACAAATGGAAACGTTTGTGTATCAGTAGATAATAGTTATTGATGTTGTAATAAAAAGAGTTTCGTTTGCATTTTGGCAGTTATATACATATTTACACTTATAAAGGTAGTTCGTTACTTATTCGTCTTCGGTGATCGGAATTGGTGACCCGGTCGCTTCTGTCGGTCGTCTGGCTTTTTCTATCACTG
>ULQH01005026.1_pt1 | contig 14536 bp, 9 predicted proteins | sample 1954381 | NCBI WGS metagenome assembly ULQH01 (sample SAMEA4835653, study PRJEB28245) | human gut metagenome | biome: gut microbiome; material: fecal sample | place: Denmark | collected 2008
ATGTAGTCGTTGTCGGCGCTCAGTGGGGCGACGAAGGCAAAGGCAAGATCGTTGACTGGCTCACCGAAAGCGTACAAGGCGTTGTCCGTTTCAACGGCGGCCACAATGCTGGCCACACACTCGTGATCAACGGCCAGAAAACGGTTCTTCGTTTGATCCCCTCGGGTGTTATGCATCCTCACGTCAAGTGCTACATCGGCAACGGTGCGGTTGTCAGCCCCGAAGCGATGCTGAAGGAAATTGACGACTTGAAGGCTCACGGTATGGATGCCGAAGATCGTATTTTTGTCTCCGGTCAGTGCCCTCTGGTTCTTCCTTATCACATCGCACTCGACCACGCTCGTGAAAATGCTTTAGGAGATAAGAAGATCGGTACAACGGGCCGCGGTATCGGCCCGGCCTATGAAGACAAAATTGCTCGCCGCGCTGTCCACGTCAGGGACCTGGCTGAACCGAAAGTATTTGCAGAAAAAGTTCGCGAAAACTGCAAGCTCATCAACTTCCTGCTGGTGAACTACTACAACAGCGAACCCGTCGACGTCGAAAAGATGATCGAAGACACGCTGGCAATGGCTCCGAGAATCGTTCCGAAGATTCGCGACATCTCCCACATCCTCAACACTAAGATGAAGGAAGGCGAACAGTTCCTGTATGAAGGAGCTCAGGGAACCATGCTCGACATCGACCACGGAACCTACCCGTTCGTCACTTCCAGCAATACCGTTGCCGGCTTTGCCAGCCCCGGGTCCGGTGTCGGTCCTCAGAAACTGAATTACATTCTTGGCATTACCAAGGCTTACTGCACACGTGTCGGTTCCGGCCCCTTCCCGACCGAACTCTTTGATGAAGTCGGCAAAACCATTGCTAAGAAGGGCAATGAATTCGGTGCAGTGACCGGACGTCCCCGCCGCTGCGGCTGGTTCGACGGCGCCGCACTTCGCCGCGCTGTTGAATGGAACGGTTTAAGCGGTCTGGCTGTGATGAAGCTCGACGTTTTAGACGGTTTTGAAACCGTTCGTTTAGGCGTCGGCTACGAATACAAGGGCGAAAGAATCGATATCATGCCTGTCGGTGCAGAAGAAGTTGCCCAGTGCAAAGTCATTTACGAAGACTTCCCCGGCTGGAAGGAACCGACTTTCGGCATCACAAAGTGGGAAGATCTGCCCGTTAACGCACAAAAATATTTAACTCGTCTGTCCGAGGTTGCCGGCTGCCCGATCGCAGTTGTTTCTACCGGCCCGGATCGTTCTCAGACAATTTTGCTTCATAACCCGTTTGAATAATTAGGAATAGGAATGAAAGATCTTCACGTTTCTTGGGAAGAATATCGCCGCCTTATTGAGACTCTGGCTTTTAATGTCTATGACAGCGGCTGGAAGTTTGATTCTTTGCTTTGCTTAGCTCGAGGCGGCCTTCGCCCCGGAGACATCCTCTCCAGAATTTTCGATATGCCGCTGAACATTTTGTCAACCAGCTCTTATAGAGAAGCTGCCGGCACGATTCAGGGAAGTTTGGACATCGGTAAGTACATTGCTTCCAGCCGTCCTGACTCTCTCAAAGGAAGAGTGCTCTTAGTCGACGATTTGGTTGATTCCGGACTGACTTTGAAGAAGGTAGTCGAACACCTTCAGAACAACTATCCGGGCGTGACTGAAGTTCGCACCGCTGTTTTGTGGTGGAAGGGCTGCTCTCAGGTTGAACCTGACTACTATGTCGAATATCTCGGAGACAATCCTTGGATTCACCAGCCGTTTGAAGAGTACGACACAATGCGCCTCGGACAGCTGGTAGCCAAGGTAGAGGGAAAAAGAAAACCGGAATAATGACGGTTTGACAGAGGCCTAGGAGATTGTGTGCATTAACAATCTCTCGGCTCTCTGTTGCCCGGGTGGCGAAATTGGTAGACGCACTAGCTTCAGGTGCTAGCGCCTTCACGGGCGTGCTGGTTCGAGTCCAGTCCCGGGCACCAAAAACGATTTCAGACCTCGCAGATTTGCGAGGTTTTCTTTTACGTCTTCGAAATTCTTGTTGTCGCATTTTAAATCCCATCTTTCTCAATTAACAATTAATTACAAATAGAGCAGGTAGCAGCATTTGCAAAAACTGATTTTTGAAGATAGAATTTCATTTCTCTGTTGCCCGGGTGGCGAAATTGGTAGACGCACTAGCTTCAGGTGCTAGCGCCTTCGCGGGCGTGCTGGTTCGAGTCCAGTCCCGGGCACCAGACCTAATTCCTAAGACCTCGTCGATGTACGAGGTTTTTCTTTATCTGCCGGCTGTTCGGAGTGATCATTCCGTTTTGTCCTACGCCTCAGAGTCGATATAACTCCTTTTGAAAATTCCCAGCAGAAATTCAAATTTTCGATTTAAAAAACGAAAAGGCCTGAATCTGCAAAGGCAGAAAATCAGCTCTTTCTTGCGAAGCTTAGCTTGTTGAGTCGTCGCTCGCCGCTATGGTTTGGAGGCTTAAATTAAACGCCTACTGTTCAATCCACTTTCTAATCTCTGCTTGGGATCCCGGCAAACGAAGGCCGACCTTCCAATTCAGATCCGGGAACTCCTTCGTAAGACTTGCATCTGCTTCACTGACGGGGCTGGAATAAGAAGAGCAGAAGGAATAAAGTGTTTTGCCCTTGAGCTGATCATGGTAAGTCGTTAAGAACGAGCGAATGATGGCCGGTTCTTCGTGTCACCAAATCGGAAAACCGATGAACACGGTGTCTAAGGAAGAGATGTCAACGCCGAAGGGTTTGACGCGAGGCAACAGCGAATGATCTTTATGTTCTCTTGTGCAGCGCGCATCGGGATGGGTCCAGTCTATGTCATCTACGGTGTAGGGAGGTTCTGCATGGAGTCTGACGAGTGGGGCACCGGTCGCTTCAGCAACTTCTTTAGCGGCAAGTTCGGTGTTTCCTGACATGGTGAAGTAAAAAATAGCAGCTTTCATGACTGTTCCTCTAAAAAATGACGTTAGTAATCTACTATTGGTACCGAACTCCCAAAATTTCCTGCGTCTCGTTCTAGGCGAACCGACTTCACATGGATAAAAATAGGCAAAGGAGCCGTCTTTTTGTGCCAAAGGCGTAGCCGGCAGAAACATTTCTTAAGCCGAGGCTTTGCCGTTAGAATCCCTCCACTAACAAATCCAGGCGGCAATACAGCCGTTGTTTGACCTAACTTCAATTTTCCAAGCGGTGTTTCTGTGCTTTTTCGTTATTGCGTCCCTAAGGCTGTTTCGTCCACCGAGTTTTATCCGATTCCCTATTACGAATCGGTTTATCTGGAAAACCAATGCTTCACGATCGAGGCCGATAACCAATATCAAGCGGACGAAAAAGCTTATCGGTTTCTCGCCAACCTGCAAAAGAAACATGATTTAGCTTACGAGAAGCTTTTGGATGAACAGGGCATTCGCTTTCGTAAAAGAGAGGAAATCATTGAGCGTCGTCCGATTTATCTGAGAGATCCGCGAAGGCAGGGAGATCCGGATAGTTTCGGAAGCCAAAAGGATCCGAAAGTTTGAAATGAGTATCGGCTCAACGACTACTATCGAGAAACAGAGCTTCCTGAAAACTTCCAAGTCTCAGGCTATCGCTATGAACAGAATCCGTCGGGTGGCCACTACCGTTTCTTCAGGCAGTTAACGGATCATCAGTTTGCCTACGGTCTGGTCTTTCTTTTGATTATTGTTTTGTTAATTCTGCTTCTTCCCCAGTTCCGCGGACTCGGAATGCTGGATGTGCTTAATTTAGATTGATATTTTTAGTACCCGACGGCCGAAATCAAATATCTCCACTCTGAGCGATCCTAGGACTTTGTTAGCAGCCTCAACAATTACAATCCAGCATAAATAGGATCAACATTAATTAGTTGAGGCTCAAAATTACTACGAAGAACAAAACCACCCAGAAGTCTGCGTTGACTTCTGCTAAGCCGCAGCGTGCCACCCCTGCTGCCGGAGTGGAAGCCGCTGAAAAGGCAATTGAACGGGAATTGAGGACGGCCGGGTTCCCGATGGAAATGGACGACCTGAAAGAGTATGTGATGCTTTCCCATAAAGGCATCTCTTCTGAGGTTTTTGATCGCGCTTTCAATAAATTAAAAGAGGCAGGAAGAATCTTTACGAATCGAGAAGACATCGTTCTTCTGACTTCCTCCGCCAAACTTCATACTGGGGTGGTGCAGGGGCACCGCGACGGATTCGGATTCCTGATTTGCGAAGAAGACGTTCCTGATATGTACATTCCTCCGGAAGAAATGACGAAAGTTCTTCCCGGAGACATTGTGGTCGCAAGAGAAGCAGGAACCGACTACAGAGGTCGAGGTTTAGCCGATATCGTCGAACTCGCCGACCGCAAGTTAAAACGCATTGTCGGCCGCTTTGAACTGAGACGCGGCGTCGGAATTGTGGTGCCTGAAGACGCAAGAATCTGCAAAACGATCTTAATTGCACCGGGCCGCTCTTTAGGCGCAACACCTTCTCAGATCGTCGTGGTCGAACTTGAAGATAAAGGCCTTCTCACCAATAGTCCAGTCGGCCATGTGGTCGAGATTTTGGGAACCATCGACGAGCCGGGAATGGAGACGGAAATCGCGGTTCGTAAGTTCGATCTTCCTTACAAGTTCTCCGAGGAAACAAAGAAAGAAATTAAGCGTTTCTCTGACTCTGTAACGAAGTCCGATCTTCGAGACAGAGTAGACCTTCGTGATATTCCGTTTGTGACGATCGACGGCGCCGATGCAAAAGACTTCGACGATGCGGTTTACTGCCTGCCTTTGGAAGACGGCAAATTCCGTCTGCTCGTAGCCATTGCCGATGTTTCTCATTACGTTAAACCCGGTTGCGCCATTGATAAAGATGCTCAGTTAAGAACAACGAGTGTCTACTTCCCGAGACGCGTTATCCCGATGCTGCCGGAAGAGCTTTCTAATGGCTTGTGTTCTTTGAATCCACAGGTTGACCGCTGCACCATGGTGTGTGACGCAATCATCGGCGCCAACGGATTGGTAAAAGCCTACCAGTTCTATCCTGCCGTGATTCGTTCGGCCGCACGACTGATTTATGACAATGTCTGGGCCGCACTCTGCAATCCTAATGGTCCTGAAGCCAAGGTCATGGAACACGTGCTCGGCAACGTTCAGGATCTCTATGATCTCTACAAGAACCTGATCAAGAGCCGTGAACTGCGCGGCGCGATGGATTTTGAGACGGTTGAAACTTATATTGTTGCCAATGAGCAGGGCAAGATCGAACAGATTCTGCCGCGCGAACGCAATGATGCCCATCGTCTTATCGAAGAAATGATGCTGGTAGCAAACACCTGTGCAGCTGACTTCCTGCAGAAGAATAAAGCTCCGTGCCTCTACCGTGTTCATGAACCGCCCAGCCAGGATCGTTTGGAAAAAGCCAGAGCAACTTTGGCGCCGTTCGGCGTGACGCTGCCCGGCGGAGATTCTCCCACTCCGGGAGACTATGCCAAGGTGCTGGAATCAATCGCTGATCGACCGGACAAAGCGATGATTCAGACGATTTTGCTGCGTTCCATGCAGCAGGCCGTCTACAGCCCGCATAACGTTGGTCACTTCGGCCTAGCTTATGACGCTTATACACACTTCACCTCACCGATTCGCCGTTATCCTGACTTGCTGGTGCATCGCGCCATTCGAGGTATCTTACGGCGCCGGAAATACGTGCCGAAGATTTTGGTTGAACCCAATGAGGCCGAGGTTCCTGTTCAGACAAGAGAAATCATCTGCAAGGCGAAACCCGACGACAAGAAGAAGGTTGCGCATATCGACTTGTGGGAAAAGCTCGGGTTGCTTTGTTCTGCTCATGAACGCCGTGCCGATGAAGCCAGTTACGATGTAATGGCTTGGCTGAAATGCAATTACATGCAGAAGAAACTTGGTCAGGTTTTTAAAGGCGTGATTTCAGGCGTCAGCCCCTTTGCAATTTTCGTTACGCTTGAAGACTTGTATGTCGAAGGCGCGATCCATATTTCCGGCCTCGGTGACGATTACTTCGTCTTTGATGACAAGTCCAATGAAATTTACGGCGAAGACTCCGGCTTGCGTTATCGCCTGGGCGACGAGCTCACGGTTAAGGTTGCCCGCTGTGATCTCGACGCAAGAAGAATAGAATTCGCTTTGGTTTCGAAGAATCGTCAAAGCAGACCGAAGACCGAAGCCAAAAGGAAAACCGTAAAATCTTCTGCCGCGCCGCGTAAGCCGGCAGCGAGAAAAACAAAGAAAGCACCTTCTGCTCCTAAAAAACGCTCATGAAAAAAGAAGATACAGTCCTAGCCGGCTTCCACGCCGTGTCCTCGAGAATGAAACGCGATCCTTCGTCGATTCGCATCGTCTACTATGATCCGAAACGTCGTGATCAACGTATGCGCCGGATGATTGAAGAGATAGAAAAGGCCGGCATTCGTTTAATGCAGGCCGACAACAATCGCCTGGACGGCTTTTCTCATGAAGTTCCGCATCAGGGCTTGATCGCTCTTGCTGCTCCGATAGATATCGGAATGTCTTTCGATACATTGATGGATAATCTGGCCGGTAATCCGCTTCTGCTGCTTTTGGACGGCGTGACCGATCCGCGCAATTTCGGCGCCTGCCTGCGTGTCGCAGATGCAGCCGGAGTATCTGCCGTGATCACGCCGAAAGATCGCTCCGCAACATTGACGGCAGCGGCTGTGAAAGCCAGTGCCGGTGCATCTGAAACCGTTCCGATTGTGCGGGTCACGAATTTGGCCGGTTCGATTGTGGAGCTCGTTGACGCTGGAGTTCCGATCATCGGCACGGCTGGCGAAGCCCAAAAGACTATTTATGAATTCGATCAAAAGGGCGCTTTCGGCTGGGTACTCGGCGCCGAAGGCGACGGTCTGCGTCAGCTGACCCGCCGCCGCTGCAGTGATTTGGCCAAGATTCCGATGCTGGGAACGGTGGAAAGCCTGAATGTTTCCGTTGCCGCGGGTATCTGTTTGTTTGAAACCGTGCGCCAGCGTACGGTTGGCTGATCAGAATCCGCCTTAAGCGGAATCTGAAGCTCTCAAAATCCGAGGTCGTTCAAACTACGGCCTCGATTTTTTTGAGCTGCTGCAAGTCCTTGTCTATGAGTTCCGGCACGGGGTCCAATCTGATGTGAAAAGCAGCTTCTCCACGAACGGGAGAGTGATTCAATGTGTTTGCTGCAGCGGTCAATGGACGTCGAGAGAATATTTTTGTCCTTAGGAGAACTCTGGGAAGACTCAGTTATTAGGAAATTTCTAATAAGTCGCTTCGAACATTAAAAACACAACCCCTAAGTTTGGCAGATTCTGATTGACCTTCTGGGCGGCAACGCCCAGGAGGTCTATATTTTGGCCCTTTGCTTATTTATTTGTAGATATGTAGTAGATATGTTATAATTGAACTCAATATTTGAGGTGGTCTATGTATGTCTCTACTTGCAAAGGCGGAGCCACCGGGCAATACACTTATGTCCGGCTCATGGAGTCTTATCGGGATGAAAACGGAAAGGTTAAGCACAAGGTCGTGCAGAACCTGGGACGGCTCGACATCCTTTCTCAGTCAGATCCGAATTACTTGGAAAATTTAAAGAAGAAGTATCAGGAAGACTATGTGGAAAAGAATCGCCTTCAGTCACTCAATCGACTCGCTCAAGTTCAAAATCTGCTTAGTTTTGACAACAATTCTTCTGCCGGCGCTCCGCTCCCTCTGCTGCAGTACGGGCATTACCTCTTAAAAAAGATCTGGGACGATCATCTTCATTTGGATAGAAAGTTCAAAGACATACAGCACAGACAAACAAAAGCAAAATTCGACTTAAACGCTGTCGTCTCCTACCTCTGCTTCTTGAAAATTCTTGATCCGCACTCCGTTTTTTACTCATTCGGAGATCAGGATGGTTTCTTAGGAGCCCCTGTCCAAGGCATCGGTTTAGACAGTTACTACAACTCTTACGATTATTTGTTTGAGCACAAGGACTCGATCATGAAATTCTTCAATCGCTCAATCAATAATCAGCTTGGGAAAACAAAGGCTACGTTGATTTTTTATGACGTGACCAATGTCTACTTTGAAACGGCGCTTACTGACTTGGAATGCGGCAGACAGCAGATGGACTTCCAAGACCGACTTCAGGAAGAGGTGCAGCTGGCCTATGAAAGCGGCGAGCTGGATGCTGCATGCTTTGACAAGGAAGGAAGACTGGTGCCCGGTCAAAAAACGGATGATTTCATTAAGAAAATTCAGGCTCAGAAAATCGAATACCTTCGAATGAGAGGTCCTTCAAAAGAGCATCGCTTTGACCTTCCGTTAACGTCCATCGCGTTGGTAATTAACGAAGAAGGAATTCCGATTGACTTTTATGTCTACGCCGGAAACGCATCCGAATTCAAAACTATGGCTGCTTCGATTGAATCTCTGAAACAGAAATACAACGTTAAAGAGAGCATCGTGGTAGCCGACCGGGGTCTTAATTCTGCAGCGAACTTAAAGATGCTGCAAAGCAACGACCTCGGGTTCCTGATGGCACAGAAAGTAAGCAATCTGGATCAGAAGACCACAAAAGCAATGTTCGATCCTGAAGGTTATGTCCCTATCATCAGGCAGGGAGAGGAAGTCGCCCGCTTCAAGGTCGTAAAAGACTGGACTAAGAAAGGAAAGCGCAAGGCTGAAGATACGAAATGCACTTTAGTTCTGACCTTTGATAAGAAGAGACAAAAACGGGATCTGGCAGTGCTCGAAGTCTGGAAGCAGCTCGTGCTGAAGAAACAAGCTCAGGGAATAAAAGTTAAACCCAAGAGCTCCGGCTGGGCTTCCATTGCAAAAACTTCGGAAAAAACAGAGGCAAGAATAGAAGGAATTGATGAAGAGACGTTTGAAGCTAAACGCCGTCTTGCCGGGTACGCTGCCCTCGTTTATAAAAACGCCCCCAACTGTCAGGACAATGACGCTGTGCCGGATGGACGCCTGGCCGCTGCCTATCACGAGCTTAACCAGATCGAGAGCTGCTTCCGAATTATGAAATCTCATCTGGGCTTACGGCCCATGTACGTAAGGAACTCAAATCACATTAAGGGCCACATCCTCATTTGTGTGATTGCGTTGGGGATTCTGAAACTGCTGCAGTGGAAATTGAATAAATCAGGAACTCCGCTGACAATCTCGGAAATCATACGTGCATTGAATTCTGCGACGACCGTGCCCATAAAAAGCGGCGATGAACTAATGTTCCTGCAGTGCTCGAGACCGCAAAATATCAGGAAGGGCTTAGAGAGACTGAGCCAAGAAGAACTTAAGGCTGAACTTGTAAAACGCAGAAAGCAGCCAAATCAGCTCGAAATACTCTTTAAGACAGTGGGACTTGTGCCTCCGGCACGCTTAGTTAATCTCAAAGAGATGGGGCGCTGCTTAGGAGTAAGACTTACAACAGAGGAGGCAATTCCGGAATTGATTAAAGACATGCTCTAGCATGTACACAAGACAATAATTTAAAAAAGCTCTGAACTCGCTGATAATCAAAGAGTTGAGAGCTTTTTGTTTGCCGGAATCTGCCAAACTCGGGTTACGGGTAGGAGTATACCCTAAAGTGTTTTCACTTGGTAACAAATTAACATTGTCTTAAAATATAACGTGAATTAGTTATAGTCTTAATCCGTTCGGATGAATTCTAAGGAAATTCAATCGGTTATTGATTTCACCTCTCTTTTGGTGATAGTAAAAATTACTAGAAAGACAGACAGGAACTACCCCTATTCAATTCTCAAATTAGGTTTTAATACCATAATTTTAGTATTCAACTAGGTAAAAGTTCTAATCACGCTAACTAGTTATTTTTGCAGAGAAATTTCTCTTGAGAGACAAAAAATAGAAATCTGCGCCGAGTATGAACTCAAGCGCAGATTTAGCGTGAAGCAGGAAACGAAAATTCGATTCAGTTAATCAGGCTAGAATTTTTGCGACGAGGTTAATAAGGAGCTGAGAAGCCTGCGGAAGGATTTCTTCCTTGAAGTTCATGTTTCGGTCATGCAGTCCCGGTGCGGCGCCGCTTCCGATACCGTAGTACAGAACTCGGAGCTCCGGTTTGGCTTTCTTGTAGAAGTGGAAGTCTTCTCCGCCGCCTCCGCAGTTGGCACCTAAAGCTTCTTTTCCGAAAGTCCCTGCAACGGTTTCTTTGAATAGCTCACCGAGTGCTTCATCGTATTCAGGACCCGGGCAATACTCTGTGACTTCGCAGGAAGCCTTGGCCCCGAAGCTGCCTTCTAAGCCTGCGGCTGCGAGTTTCATTCTTCCGATGATCGCTTCGAGTGCGGCATTGTCCTGAGCACGGAGGTCGTAGGCGATCTTCACAAAGCTCGGAATGGAATTGGTTGCACCGACTTCAGAATGAATCTGAGTCGGTTTGACGGACCAAGACTTGTTCGGATCGATTTTGATCAGCCCGACCGAAGCAATGTACTGAGAGGCGGCTTCGATCGGATTGATGCCGAGATGCGGTCTTGCGGCATGAGCCTGTTTGCCGTCAATGCGAACTTCAACGGTTGCACAGGCAACATGATTCACGGACGCACAGTATTTTCCGAACGGAAGGTCCTGAACGGGACGGATGTGAGAACCAACAACGATATCAACGCCGTCTAGGACGCCGTCTTTGATCATGGCGAGCGCGCCTTGGAGGCTTTCTTCAGCCGGCTGAAACGCCAGACGAATTTTTCCCTTTTTAAGGTTTTTGCGGATTTCTGGAGCTGCAGCAAGAAGAATTGCCGCATGAGCATCATGGCCGCAAGCGTGAATGGCCTCTATTCTTTCAGGATCGTTGGGATCTGCATAGGGCAAAGCATCGATATCGGCGCGAAGCATGACCGTGGGACCAGCAACGCCGCTGTCAATATCAACAACTAGGCCATGACCGCCCACGCCTGAGCGGACGTTAAAACCCATTTCTTCGAGTTTGTTTTGGATGTATTGAGCAGTTTTGATTTCCTGGCCGGAAAGTTCTGCCAGTTTGTGCAGTTCAGTTCTGTACTGAATGGCTTCTTGGAATGACATATTTGGAACAACAAGTAGCGACCGGCCGGTCTCGTTTCGAGCCTAATCCTCCGATCGTTCGTCGTCCCAAGAAGAGACGCGCAGATTTTAGGATAGGACCTATCCTTTGACAATCCGGCTTGGTAGAAATCAGAGTCTTCCAAGAAGCGTTCGTGCGATTAGGCAGCAGAATCCTTTACTTCTGTCAGGTGCTGATGCTGAAATTTGTCGAAGAATTTCAGAGGGATGATAGTGAAGATGATCAAGCCTCCCGCGAGGAACCCAACGTATCCGAGGGATGCCGCAAGGCCTTCATTGATGATTTCTTCCGGCGGAATAAAACCGCAGAGCAGCGCAATTAAAGAGGTACAGAAGGCCACGCCCGACATTAAGATCATTCCTACCCTTCCGCCCGGAACTTTGTATTCTCCCGGGCTGTCGGGGTTTTCAATTTTGAGACGAATTGCCGCCGCAAACATCAGTAGGTACATGATCATGTAAAGCTGAGAGCACAAAGCAAGGAACAGCCAGAAGGCATCCGACACGCTGGGCATGATGAGCACACTCAGGCTCAGGAAAGACGCTAGGGAGGCCTGCATAATAAAAATTCTTGTCTGCATGCCGTAACTGTTTCGGTATTGCCAATACTGCGGAAGATAGCCTTCTTTAGCAACTTCGAGCAAACCGCGGGAAGGACCGTTCATCCATGTCACGACAGATGCTAAAGCGCCGTAGGCTAAAAGACAGGCGAGAATCGGTGTGAGCCAGCCGACTCCGAGGGCATTCAGCATCAATTCAAAACTTTGGCAGACACCTGCGGACTTAGACAGATCGCCGATCGGAACAACAAGAGAAATCGAGAGCGCACCTAAGACGGAAAGGATCAAAATAATGGCCGTTGCCAGGTAAATGGATTTCGGGAAAGATGAGCGCGGATTCTTCATCGAGGTGACATGCACGGAGCTCATTTCCATACCGGCGAGCGACACCATCATGCCGGCAAGCAGCATCCATTGTCTTGCAGTGGACAGATCAGGAATAAGCGCTTTTCCGCCGTCCAAATTGATTTGAACCGGTTTGCCGAGCCAAACATAGGTGAGCGCACAGACAATCAGAAAAAAGCCGGGAATAATGGTTCCGACAACCACACCGGAATTTGATAAGAAAACCGATAACCGCATGCCGCGGAAGTTTAGAAAGGTGGAGAGCCACAGCAAAAAGATGGCCGTAAAGAAGATGTACCACCGATTTGAGGCTAACTCGGGATTAAAAATGTATGCGATGCAGGTGGCGACAAAGGTGACCGCGGCCGGATACCACGGCATGTTTTGGAACCATTCCATAAAGATCGCGAGGAACCCGAGCTTGGGGCCGAACGCTTCTTTGACCCAAATAAAGACGCCGCCGCGCTGAGGATAAGTACTGGCAAGTTCTGCGGATACTAAAGCAGAGGGAATGAAGAAACAGGCAGCTGCGGCTGAGAGGAAGAAAATAATGTTCCAGCCGTATTCAGCCATACTCGGCAGATTTCTCAGCGAGAAAACAGAGCACACAGTGAGCATGGCCATGCCTTTAATTCTCATGGTGAAGACAGAATTCGGAGCTTCTTTATCTTCCATAACTATCCTTCCGGGAACTTTCGCAAATCGATCTGAAGGAGAACTGCGTGCTGCTGGAGAACTCGTCGGGCGATCGATGGGTTATAACCGCTCAATATATTGAGAATTGTGGAAGGATAACCGAGCTTTGACGCAAAATAGGGATGGGGTTGGCCCCGTCGGCTTATTCACTTACGTTCCGTTGCAACTTCGGAAGTTTTTGTTGTGTCTATCCAACAATGCGCCTTGAGCAGTCGCTAAAAGGTAGATTTTCGATATCGGTGCCGAGTTCGTGTGCGAGCAGATATTTTTGACATCAAAACCGCCGCCGTGACCGGTGAGTGACTTATCTTTGCCGATGACGCGGTGGCAGGGAACGATGATGGAGAAAGGATTTTCTCCGACGGCAACCCCGACTGCTCGAGCGGCTTTTGGAGTTCCGGCTTTTTGAGCGAGCTCCCCGTAAGTGATCGTCTCGCCGTATGGAATTTCCAGCAAGAGCTGCCAAACGCGTTTTTGGAAATCCGTGCCGAGGAAAAGGAGATCAAAGTCTGGAGCTTCTTTGCTGCCTTCGAAATACGCATCAAGCCAATCGGAAGCCGCTTCGATAACTTTCGATGTGCTTTTGACCACAGATGCCTTGGTGTACTTTTGCAGGCGGTTCATGATGGTGGAGTGGTGCCAGCCGTCAATCCAATCTGCAACGACCAAACGGTTATTCCATGAACCGAGTGTCAGCGCCCCTCCACAAGGAAGCCTCTTTTCTGAGATGTAGATCGGTTCGATCGCCGCGGAAGTCGTAATTTGTGGTCTTTTTCTCATTTTTTCTATTGGGAGGATGGTGAATTTGTTCTTGGGAAGATTTTATGAATAAACGGACTGCGAAGAGGCAGTCCGTTAGCGCGTTAGAAAGAGATTACTCAGGTCAAAGAATAATGCGGTGAGGGATGATTTCTTTCATCAAAAGCGTGGTCTCGACCTTCTTGATATTAGGCAGCAAAGAGAGCTGCGTGTCGTAGGCTTCCTGATAGGCGGTCAAATCCGGAGTGGCGACCAGAAGGACGTAGTCCTGTTCGCCGAAGATCCGATGCGCTTCGATGATGCAGGGAATTTTTTCCAGGGCTTTTTCAAATTCTGTGATTTTTTCACCGGCAGCTTGCGACAAGGTGATGAATACCAGTGCCTGGAAACCCATGCCGACAAGCTTGGGATTGACAACGGCTTGATAGCTTTCAATGACGCCGGATTCCTCAAGATTCTTAACTCTTCGCTGGCAGGAAGATACGCTGAGATTGGTCTTTTTTGAAAGTTCGGAAAGTTGGATTTTTCCATTCTCTAAAAGAACGGAAAGAATCTCTTTGTCGTATTTATCCATGGACCGGTCTCACCATAAAAGAAGTTGACCAAATTCTAGCAATCTTATGCCGAAAGGAAGTAGTCAATGTGCACAAAATACAACTTCCTCCCGACAAAACTGCTTATTAATGTTCGCTCTTAAGGCCTGCGCCGCAAAGAGAGAGGAGGGCGTCCTCGGTCGGGCCGAATTTTTTACAGTAGCGATAGTAGGCGGCAAGTGCGGCGGCTGTGGTGTGTTCAACATAGAACCCGCGTTTTGCCATTTCCTCGCGGCACGGAAGAATTCTGTCTTCCGGAGCGGTGATTACTTTGACGTTATGGCGGCGGATCATGTCGAGTACTTCACCGGCGCGAGCCGGTTTGCCGATCGCAATGCCTTCTGCCAATGTTGGTTTCGGTGTGACTTCGACTAAAGAAGAAGACCCCTGTTCTTCGGTTTCGTAGAACGGAGCGCAGTTTTCGCTTTGAACGGCGATAAGCTGCGGGAATTCGTCGATAACTCCGGAACGCATGAGATGCTCTAAAGCGAGGACGGCGCCAATGAA
>ULQH01000853.1_pt1 | contig 13328 bp, 10 predicted proteins | sample 1954381 | NCBI WGS metagenome assembly ULQH01 (sample SAMEA4835653, study PRJEB28245) | human gut metagenome | biome: gut microbiome; material: fecal sample | place: Denmark | collected 2008
ATGCCGTTTTTTATATCAAAGCAACTCCAGCCATGCTTCTGTGCCAGTGCAAACAGCGGCGAACCGGCTTCTGGATTACGGTCTGTAACGGCAGTAACTTCGGTATCAAACATAACGCTTTTATTGCACGCTTCATAAAAATAAATAAACGAAGCCAAAGTTTCGAGTGTTGAACCGGATTTGGAAATCGGCACCAGCATTACCTTAAAGCGTTTTTTCTTAGGCCATGCATGTACCGACCAGTAACGCAGCTCGTTCATAATTTCTTCGCACTGGCCTGCGTCCAAATTATTGCCGGAAAAATAGATGCGAGGATATCCGTTGCGGCGCTTTTCGCCCATAGAGTTCCAGCTCGGCCCGGCGCCAATATCAAACAATACCTTATTGCCCAAATACGAGCCGCCAACACCTAAAAATACAACCGCATCAACATTCGTGCGCAAATAATCGCCAAACTCTTTTAATTTCTGCAAAGATACCGGCGTATTTGGATTGCCGTTTTTTATTTCCGGCAAACGCGTAAAATATACGGGTTCAGGCGTGCCATCTTTTGAAAGATGGTTATAGGCCGTGCCGCTCGAGCGCATTTCGTTAACTGCGTCACGGGCTTTTTGCATGGCAGTTTCCATTTCCTGCAAATCTTCTGTTTTAATTCTGCCTTCACCCAACATGTTAGTATAATCAAAAACAAAACCGCTGTTTAAAACAAGCTTATTTGCAAATTCCACGTACTCACCATCCGTAAAGTTATTTTTGTGCTACACGTACTTCAAACATGCGCTGCCACGGCAGATTAAACTTATATTCGTCAACAGTTTTTTCCGTCATAAGCGGCGCTGCGGTATTTTTCATTTCTTTTGCAATCATCTTTTCTGCCGCTACAAGCTGCTCGCTGTTAAGCCCGCTGTTCGGCCAGTGGTTGGGCCAGATTAATTCTGCCGATACTTTCATGCGTACATTGGCCTGATAAGCCCAGTCATCAAGATAACGTATATTAAGCAGATTATCCTTGCCCGCTTCCGTCATACGCGGTGCCAACAGCCCCTGCGACAGAGCAAAGCCGATAGTATTTCCGGCAGTGTTCCAACCGCCGTAAGCCGCCACCCTGTAAGCCTTGCCTTCATTAAAAAGTTCTTTTACCAGCGCATTATCCGCGCCGTTGCCATAGGCAATATCGGCAACCGCAACAGGCTTATCCTGCTGCATAAAATAATCCAGTTTTTTCATAAAGCGTTCCTGTTGTCTGGTTACGGTACCATTATTTGAATGTGCCGAAGCCTCAAGCGTCACTCCGCTTGCAGGCGTGTTTACAAAAAGCACCATATCCGCACGGTGCAGGTATTTGGTAGGCCAGCCGCCAACGGCGTGAATATGTTCATTTACGCTAATATCCACGGGGTCATCTTCATACGAAGGAATGGTATTTTTGCCCTTGCCGTCGCCATATGCTGCAAAAACCATAGGAATATCATAGCTTAAACGGTTTGCCGCCCTGTTTAAAAGCACCATGCCAAGCTGGTCGGCACCGGCAAAAAAGCGGATGCGTTCTTTCGGCAGCTCGCTTACAAGAATGCCCATTTTGCGTGCTTCCTTATGTGCCTGTGAAAATTGTGCCGTATCGTCGCGGCCAATCAGCATATAATCAAAGTCGCCGCTTTCCACGCCATGCAGTAAAAGTTCCGTCATTTCAATATTCAAGGCACGGCGTTTCATATTATCGGCACGTACCTCAGCCGGAATTTCTTTTCTCAGTCGTTTTAAATCTTTGCGTTCACGCCTTGTTATTTCTTTTAAATCTTCCCTGTCTTCAAGCTTGCCAAGCTGAAAAATGCGGCTGCCCCATTCGGCATAATACGGCGGTTCCACAGGTGCCGCACTGGCACGCGGAGAACGCATAATGGTTGTAAAAACATAAACCAGCGGGTCGCCGCCAAGGTCCTTTAAGCTTACAAGGCGTTCGGCACGTTCCTTTAAAACTTCGCGGTCAATATGGTGCGTGCGCGAATCCACAAGCCCGCCGTACAGCATGGCGTCGGAAGACACAATAACTGCATTTGCCAGCGGCGCACGTTCTGCCAGCCATTCATACAGCTTATCCGGATTGCCGCTGCGGTGATTGGAAGCAATATATTCTTCCGGCGGCGTTTCCACGTTCCAGCCTGCTGCCTGCATGCTGTTTACGGAATACTCCAAGCATACCGGGCGGTTATCGAGCGGCACAAATAAAATAGTGCCCCTGCCTGCCGCTCCTGCCGTATTTAAAAGCGTTAAAAATAATATGCAGCATATAAAAGAAAGTAATTTTCTTAACATTGGCAAAATCCTTTCGGGTTATATATAAAAAATCTCCTGCTGTAAAATTCTACAAGCAGGAGAAAAATCCTTTAAGTTTTTACTGTTTGCCTAAATTAAAGCGGCTTAAAAAGTCCTTGGTGCGCTGGTTTTTAGGCGCAGAGAAAATTTCTTCCGGACTGCTTTCTTCTGCGATAACGCCCTGGTCAATGAAAATTACCCTCGAAGATACATCACGAGCAAAAGTCATTTCATGCGTTACAATTACCATCGTCAGGCCATCGTCGGCCAGTTCTTTCATAACAGCCAAAACTTCGCCAACCATTTCAGGGTCAAGCGCCGAAGTAGGTTCGTCCATTAAAAGCACTTCCGGTTCAAGCGCCAGAGCACGGGCAATGGCAACACGCTGTTTCTGCCCGCCGGAAAGCTGATGCGGCTTGGCGTTGATGTAACTTGCCATCCCGACATGTTCCAAATACTTCATTGCCGTACTGTGCGCCGTGTCCTTATCTTTGCCGAGCACTTTAACCTGCCCGACCATGCAGTTTTCAAGCACGGTCATATTATTGAACAGGTTGAACTGCTGAAATACCATACCAACTTTGGTACGGTACAAAGCAAGGTTTTTAAAGCTTTCCAGTACATTTTGCCCACGGTAGGCAATAACGCCGCCCGTAGGCTGCTCCAAAAAGTTAACGCATCTGATAAGCGTGGATTTGCCGCTGCCGGAAGGGCCTATAATACAAACAACGTCACCTTTTTTTACATCAAAACTGATGCCTTTTAAAATTTCACGTTCACCGAACTGTTTTTTTAAATCCTGAACGGACAACAGTAATTCTTTTTCGTCTGCCATTTCTGTTACCGCCCTTTCTTGTTAGTTACCTGAAAATGGCCGCACGGGTCAGCCATGGGGTCATACTCTACCAGCTGATAATCTTTCGGGCCGTCCATTTTGCTTTCCAGCCAGCGTAAAATTCTGGAAGCCGTAAAAGTCATAATAAAATAAATTACGCAGGTAATGAAGAAAATTTCAAAGTATCTGTAATAAACGCCCGCTGCCGATTTAGAAGCAAAATAAAGCTCTGTAACGGAAATAACGTTCAATACGGAAGTATCCTTGATATTGATAATAAGGTTGTTGCCAATCTGCGGCATAATATTGCGCAGAGCCTGCGGCAAAACTACATAGCGCATGGTCTGGAAATGGTCCATACCGATAGCAACGGCAGCTTCGCGCTGGCCTTCATCAATTGATTCAATGCCGCCGCGCACAGTTTCTGCCATATACGCACCGGTATTAATGGAAACAACAAGGAAACCGGCAAACATTGCCGACATATCAATATCAAACAGGCTCATCGCACCATAATATACAACCATTGCCTGTACTATCATTGGTGTACCGCGAAAAATTTCTACGTAAGAAGATAAAACGGCTTTCAAGCCTTTAACAAGTGCCTGTTTAAAAGAACTGCCGTTGGGGTCTTCGGGAATTGTCTGGCAAATGCCTACTGCAAGACCGATTACACAGCCGATAAAAGTACCGACCAGTGCCAAAAGAAGGGTTACGCCTGCGCCCTGCAAAAGAGTGGCGCCGTATTCATTCAGCAGAAAAACTACCCACGAAAAGAAAGAATCGGGCATTGTAGCCATAATTTAACCACCTAACATTAAGTCATTAATACAATCAAAATAAATACGGAAAGAAGGGGACGGATTAAACCGGCCCCTTAAAAAGCATAAGTTAAATATTATTTTGCCAGCGGCTGTTTCTGAATAACTTCATCCATCATTTTATCGAAATCAGCAGGGGTCATTTTGCCAAGAACTGCGTCCATAGCGTCTTTCAGTTCTTTGTTGCCTTTTTTAATGGCAATGCCGATTTCAACATCTTCTTTGGAAGTTTTAAAGCCTTTGTCTTCCGGGAACTGGAGAACGGTCAGTTCGGGGTTTGCAAAAGCAGCAGCTTTGGCAGTCGGGATATCGGTTACGATAAGGTTGCATTTACCGGAGGTTAAAGCAACAATCATGCCCGGTACATTGTCGATAGCAGGCAGTTTGTTAACTTCCGGAACCTGGTCAATCTGGTCATACCAGATGGTGTTCAGCTGGCTGGTAGCAGTTGCGCCGCGCAGTTCTTCAACGCTGGTTGCCTTTGCCTGCGGAGTGTCTTTTCTAACCAGTGCAACTACATTTGCATAATAATACGGTTTGGTAAAGTCTACAGACTGTTTGCGTTCAGAGGTAATGGACATACCTGCGATGGCAGCGTCAATTTTGCCGCTTACAACAGCCGGTGCAAGGCCGTCCCATTCAATTTTCTGGATTTCCAGTTCAGCGCCCATGGAGTCGGCAAGTTTTTTGGCCATCATTACGTCATAGCCATAGGCATATTCATTGCTGCCCGCAATTTTTACGGCACCGCCGTCAGCACTGTTCTGTGACCAGTTATAAGGAGCATAAGCACATTCCATGCCAACTTTTAAAACTTTTTTGTCTGATGCCTTATCGCCGCCGCAGCCTGCAGCAAAAATCATTGAAGCTGCCATTACTCCGGCAACAGCACAAAGAGCAAATTTTCTTAAATTCATATCAAACAGCACCTTCCTCTAAGAACATTATGAGATAATTTTACCTTTAGATTACAAATATGTCAATCAGGTAAAATCAGTTTTACATTTTTATAATATTATTTTACGTAATTATTCATGCTGTTGTCTTTAAGAATAACGTCGTGTGCGCCGCCTTCAACAATGGAAGTTGCAGATACCAGCGTAATTTTTGCTTTGGCCTGCAGTTCGGGGATATTAAGCGCGCCGCAGTTGCACATGGTGGAACGTACTTTGTTAAGGGTAAGGGTTACGTTATCTTTCAGGCTGCCTGCATACGGAACATAGGAGTCAACGCCTTCTTCGAAGGAAAGTTTCTGTGCGCCGCCAAGATCATAGCGCTGCCAGTTGCGGGCACGGTTGCTGCCTTCGCCCCAGTACTCTTTCATGTAGTTGCCGTTAATGTTAACTTTGTTGGTCGGGCTTTCATCAAAACGTGCAAAGTAACGGCCCAGCATCAGGAAGTCTGCGCCCATTGCCAGTGCAAGAGTCATGTGGTAATCGTAAACAATACCGCCGTCGGAGCAGATAGGCACATAAATGCCGGTTTCTTTATAATATTCGTCACGTGCTTTGGCAACTTCAATTACTGCGGTTGCCTGGCCGCGGCCGATACCTTTCTGTTCGCGGGTAATGCAGATAGAGCCGCCGCCGATACCTACTTTAACAAAGTCTGCGCCGCATTCGGCAAGGAAACGGAAGCCGGCAGCGTCAACTACGTTGCCTGCGCCAACTTTTACGCTGTCGCCGTAATGTTCGCGAATCCATGCCAGAGTAATTTTCTGCCATTCGCTGTAACCTTCGGAAGAGTCGATGCAGAGTACGTCAACGCCTGCGTTAACCAGTGCCGGTACGCGTTCTGCATAGTCGCGGGTGTTAATACCTGCGCCTACGATATGGCGTTTTTTGCTGTCCAGAAGTTCCAGCGGATATTCTTTGTGGGTTGCATAATCTTTACGGAATACCATGTACAAAAGACGGCCTTCGTCATCAATAATCGGCAGGGTGTTCAGTTTGTTTTCCCAGATGATGTCATTGGCTTCCTGCAAAGTGGTTTCTGCCGGAGCGGTAATCATTTCGCTGATAGGAGTCATGAATTCTTTAACTTTGGTATTCAGGTCCATACGGCTTACGCGGTAGTCACGGCTGGTAACAATGCCTTCCAGTTTGCCGTTAACGGTACCGTCGCTGGTAACGGCAACGGTGCTGTGGCCGGTTTTTTCCTTCAGAGCAATAATATCAGCCAGGGTGCTGTCCGGGCGGATGTTGGAATCGCTGCTTACAAAACCTGCACGGTGAGTTTTAACTCTTTCGACCATTGCAGCTTCGTCTTCAATGGACTGGGAACCGTAAATAAAGGAAATGCCGCCTTCTTTGGAAAGGGCAACTGCCATTTTATCATCAGATACAGACTGCATGATAGCGGAAACCAGCGGAATGTTCATGGTAATAGCAGGTTCTTCGCCTTTTTTGAATTTTACAAGCGGAGTTCTCAAATCTACATTTGCAGGAACGCATTCGCTGGAAGAATAACCGGGGACTAAGAGATATTCACTAAAAGTATGTGCGGGTTCATCGTAATAAAATGCCATTTTCATCCATCCTTTGCTTAAAATTTTATTTTTATGTATAAATTATTAACCGGTTAGGTGTATACAAAATGTCCCGGCGCATAAAGCGCAGGGACAAAATTTTATTTTTTCAATGCACGCCAGGCAATATCTTTGCGGTACTGCATATCTTTAAAGCTGATAACGGAAACTGCTTTATAAGCACGTTCCTGCGCATCGGCAATATCCTTGCCCACTGCCGTAACACCAAGCACACGCCCGCCTGCCGTTACCACGCTGCCGTCGCTGATTTTCGTTCCGGCATGGAACACAACTGTTTCCGGCATTTTACCTGCTTCGTCAAGGCCGCTGATAGGATAGCCCTGCGCATAATGTTCCGGGTAACCGCCGGAAGCAAGCACTACGCATACGGCTGCTTTATCGTGCCAGCCGATGTTTACCTTATCAAGCCCGCCTGTTGCGCAGGCCAGCATAATTTCAGCAAGGTCGCCGTCCAGAAGCGGCAACACAACCTGTGTTTCCGGGTCGCCGAAACGGCAGTTAAATTCTACAACTTTAACCTCATCGCCGCAAACCATCAGGCCTGCATACAGGCATCCTTTATAAGTTCTGCCTTCTGCCTTCATGGCTGCAACAACAGGTTTTAAAATCTTTTCAACAGCGCGCAGGCGCAGGATATCGGTTAAAACCGGAGCCGGCGCATAAGTGCCCATGCCGCCGGTGTTGGGGCCTTTATCGCCGTCAAAAGCGCGTTTGTGGTCCTGGGAAGCAATCATTGGCACAATGTACTCACCATCGGTAAATGCCAGAAGCGACGCTTCTTCGCCCTGCATAAATTCTTCGATAACAACGCGTGCACCCGCGCCGCCGAATTTATGCTGCTCACCCATCATTTCGTCAATGGCTTCGTATGCTTCCGCTTCGGTCATGGCAACTACCACGCCTTTGCCCGCAGCAAGCCCGTCCGCCTTAATAACAATCGGCGCGCCTTTTTCCTTAACATAGGCTTTGGCGGTTTCCAAATCTTCGCAAACTTTAAAGAAAGCCGTCGGGATATTGTACTTGGCCATTAAATTTTTGGCAAAAGCCTTGCTGCCTTCAAGTTCTGCCGCCGCTTTGGAAGGGCCGAACACAGCAAGCCCTCTTGCAGCAAAAACATCGGCAATACCTGCAACCAGAGTTGCCTCAGGGCCTACAACAGTTAAATCAATGCCGTGCTCTTCGGCAAAATCTGCAACACTGTCAAGGTCATTTAAGTTAAGTTCAACACATTCACATTTTTTTACAGCGGCAATGCCGGGGTTGCCGGGCGCTACAAAAATCTTTTCAACCTGCCCGCTCTGCGCAAGTTTCCATGCCAGTGCATGTTCACGTCCGCCGCTGCCAATAAGTAATATCTGCATAATGCTTCTCCTTATTTGCCTTCGGCAAGCTGTTTGGTCAAATATGCGCTGATAGCCGCATCATATTCGGAAGTATGTGTAAATGCTTCTTTGGCCAGAGTTTTGCGGGTTTTCATATCGGCATCGCCATGCTGCTGCAGCATTGCAATAAGGCTGCTATAACGTGCCGGGTTGGTAATAATAATAACGTCGCGGAAGTTTTTGGCTGCCGCCCTTACCATTGCCGGGCCGCCGATATCAATGTTTTCAATGGCTTCGGCTTCGGTTACGCCGGGTTTGGCAATGGTTTCCCTGAACGGGTAGAGGTTTACAACAACAAGGTCAATCGGTTTAATGCCGTGTTCTTCCATGGCTTTTACATGTTCCGGGTTGCTGCGTACAGCAAGAATGCCGCCATGAATCTTCGGGTTCAGGGTTTTTACCCTGCCGTCCATAATTTCCGGAAAACCGGTTACGTCACTTACATAAGTTACAGGAATGCCTGCGTCCTGCAAAGCCTTCATGGTACCGCCGGTAGAAATAATTTCCACGCCGATATCATGCAGAAACTGCGCCAGTTTAACAATGCCGGTTTTGTCGGATACGCTTAAAAGAGCTCTTTTTATTCTCATTTTCATTCACCCCACTACCGGAAGCACCTTTACGTGCCTTCCTTCTATTTGCAGCCTGCCCTCACTCCACAGCCTTACGGCTTCGGGCAATGCTTTGTGTTCCTGTTCCAAAATTCTGTCTGCCAGCGTGTCATGCGTGTCATCGTCAAGCACGGGCACTGCCTTTTGCAGAATAATCGGGCCGCTGTCGGTGCCTTCATCTACAAAATGTACGGTGCAGCCGGCAATTTTAACGCCGTAATTAAGTGCCTGGCCCTGCCCGTCAAGTCCGGGAAAACTCGGCAGAAGCGCCGGGTGGATATTAACGATTTTATGGTGCCAGTGCCCTACAAAATCCGGGCTTAAAATACGCATAAAACCTGCCAGCACAACAAGTTCCGCACCGGCTGCTTCCAGCACGCCGGTAATTTTATTTTCAAATTCTTCTTTGGAAGCACATTCTTTACGGTCAATGGCAACAGCCTTAATACCCGCTTTTTCTGCGCGTTCCAGAGCAAAGGCGTCCTTTTTGTCGCTGATAACAACTGTAATTTCAACATTAAGCGTACCTGCGGCAATTTCATCCATCAGGGCCTGCAAATTGCTGCCCCTGCCGCTAACAAGCACGCCGATTTTGCGCTTACTCACCGAAAACGCCGCCTTTCAGCACAGCCTTGCCGCTGCCTTCTATAATAGTACCGAGTTCGTAGAAGGTTTCACCGGCATTTTTCAGGTGTTCGCGTACAGCGTCAGCTTCTTCCGGAGCAACTACCAGCACCATGCCTACGCCCATGTTAAAGGTGCGATACATTTCATGCCAGTCAACATTGCCCCATTCCTGCAATTTTTTAAATACAACAGGAACTTCCCATGCGCCTGCGTTAACGTCTGCATCGCAGTTTTCCGGCAAAATGCGCGGAATATTGTCATAAAAACCGCCGCCGGTAATATGTACCATGCCGTGCAGGTTGAATTTTTCAATCAGCGGCAGGCATACGCGAGGATAAAGGCGGGTCGGTTTCAGAAGTTCTTCGCCCAAAGTAGTGCCGAATTCTTCAACCGGGGTATCCATGGTAAAGCCCATTACGTCAAAGCAGATTTTGCGCACCAGCGTAAAGCCGTTGGAATGTACACCGGCAGAAGGCAGGCCCAAAAGCACGTCGCCCGGTTTAACTTTTTCGCCGGTAATCATTTTGCTTTTTTCTACCACGCCTACGCAGAAACCTGCAATATCGTATTCATCCTTGCCGTATAAATCGCTCATTTCGGCAGTTTCGCCGCCAATCAGTGCGCAGCCGGATTCTTTGCAGGCATTGGCAACGCCCTTAACAATCTGGGCAACCTTTTTGGCTTCCAGAGTTTCAATGGCGATATAATCGAGGAAGAACAGCGGTTCAGCGCCCTGCACGAGAATATCGTTTACGCACATGGCAACTGCGTCCTGGCCGATGGTATCATGTTTGTCAGCCATAAAAGCCAGTTTCAGTTTGGTGCCTACACCGTCGGTGCCGCTAACCAGAACCGGTTCTTTGTATTTGCCGCTGTTTAAGGCAAACAAACCGCCGAAACCGCCAATATCGCCGATAACTTCGGGACGGTAAGTAGCCTGTACACTTGCTTTCATCAGTTCAACGGCTTCATTGCCGGCATCAATATTTACACCGGCGTCTGCATAAGTAAGTTGTTTCTTGGTTTCTTCGCTCATCATCGTCCTCCTGTATCAGCCTTCGTTTTCAAAAATATATTTAGAACCCTGCCTCAGGGTTTCTTCAGCATTATCCGGGTATTCGGCATTAAAGCAGGCATAGCACATTCCTTCGGGGTCCATGCAGTCCAAAGAACGCTTCAGGCCTTCCAGAGAAATGTAATGCAGCGAATCTGCGCCGATATACTGGCGGATTTCTTCTTCCGTATGGGTCGAAGCAATCAGTTCCTTGCGCACGCTGGTATCAATGCCGTAATAGCACGGGTCGGTTACCGGCGGGGAGCTGATGCACATATGCACCTCGCGCGCACCGGCATCTTTTAACAGTTTTACAATTTTGCCGCTGGTTGTGCCGCGCACAATGCTGTCATCAACTACAACGACGGATTTGCCCTTAATAACGCTTTCTACCGGGTTAAGTTTAAGCCTTACGGCGTTAAGGCGCTGTTTTTGGGTAGGCTGAATAAACGTCCTGCCTACATAGCGGTTTTTGGTTAAACCTTCCATAAACGGCACGCCGGATTCCAGGCTGTACCCTACTGCTGCTGCCGTGCCGGAATCCGGAACGGAAATTACAATATCAGCCTTGATATCTTTTGTTTCTTTGGCAAGTTCCCTGCCCATATTGATGCGCGCCTGGTAAACAGACTGTTTGTCGATAACGCTGTCGGTACGCGCAAAATAAACATATTCAAATACGCAGTGCGCACGTTTGGCGGGCATGTTTTCTGCCCAGCGGCTGCTTTTCGGCTCATCGTGGTCGTTTTCAAATACCAGCATTTCGCCCGGTTCAACGTCGCGTACAAATTCGGCGCCTACAAGGTCAAACGCACAGGATTCGGAAGCCACAACCCAGCCGCCGTCCATTTTGCCAATCGCCAGCGGGCGGAAGCCGTACTGGTCACGCACGGCAATAAGTTTGTTGTCCGTCATAACCAAAATGCCGAAAGCGCCTTTAATGGTGTTTGTCGCTTCGGCAACACGTTCTTCAATAGTTTTTTTGCGGCTGCGGGCAATAAGGCTTACAACAACTTCCGTATCAACCGTTGTCTGAAAAACCGTGCCTTCCAGAGCCAGGCGTTTGCGCAGTTCCGCCGCGTTGGTAAGGTTGCCGTTATGCGCCAGCGCGAGATTGCCGCCGTCAAAATAAACACGCAGCGGCTGAATGTTGTATTCCATGCTGGAACCGGTGGTGGAATAACGCACATGCCCGATGGCAATATGCCCTTCCAATCCGTCAACGCCGCCTTTAAAAACATCGGCCACAAGGCCCATGCCTTTTTTGCCTTCCATATGAGTGCCGTCGGTAGCTACAATGCCGCAGCTTTCCTGTCCGCGGTGCTGCAAAGCATACAAGCCCCAGTAAGTATTCAGCGCAACATCGTCATTATGAGAATAAATGCCGAATACGCCGCACTCCTCATGCATTTTATCATCCTGAAAATCAATGCCAGACATTCTCTGCTCCTTTTCTGCCGCCGCAATTACTGTTCGGATGCACGCAGTGCAGCCAGTTTTTCACCTTTGGCCTTTACTTCTGCTTTCATCTTTTCACGGTCTTCGGCCAGCTTTTCTACAAGTTCCGGATATTTGGTTGCCAGAATCTGTACGGCAAACAGCGCTGCGTTTTTGGCACCGTTAATTGCCATGGTTGCAACCGGAATACCGGAAGGCATCTGTACAAAGCTCAGTAACGAATCCATACCGTTTAAGGGAGTGGCATTAATGGGTATGCCAATTACCGGCAGTGTTGTAAATGCTGCAATAACACCGCCAAGATGCGCTGCAGCGCCTGCTGCGGCAATAATTACCTCAACGCCGCGTTCACGCGCGCCTGCCGCAAACTCATGAACCATTTCGGGAGTGCGGTGTGCAGAAGCAACTACAACTTCCACTTCAACGCCAAAACTTTTTAAAGTTTTTTCTGCCGGTTCAAGCACCGGCCAGTCAGAATTGCTGCCCATAATAATTGCAACTTTCATTATCCCACTGCCTTTCAATAAAAAATAAAGCCCGGCATAAAAGTTTCATTGTGCTGTTCAACCAACTACAATTTCTCCGGGCATCGTTACGTAAATAATATTATTAATTTATTTTACCAATCTGTGCCCTTTGTGTCAATAAATTTACACATTTTTGCTGTTATTTGCTTTTTTCGGTTTCATAGGGCCAGGCACTCATGCTTCCTTCAAGGCTCTGTACGTTTTTATAGCCCTGGGCGCGCAGCATGGTTTCGGCTTCGTAGCCGCGCAGGTCAATCTGGCAGCTGCATACAAGCCGTGCGTCCTTATCAGGCAAAACATTGCAGCATTCGCTGCGCACTTCATCCAAAGGCAGGTTTACAATATTGCAGCAGCCTGCTATATGGCAGTTTTTAAATTCGCCGGGCGTACGCACATCAACCAAAGTATAAGCTTCGTTTTTGCGCAGTTCTTTAAATTCCTTCGGGTTAATACTGCGAAGCCTGCCTTCAATTTTATTCAGCAGCACGTTGGCAGCCGTGGCAATATTGTCAATCGGGCCGTTAAACGGCGGCGCATAACCAATGTCAAATTCGCTTAAATCTTCAAGCGCTGCGCCCATGCTGATAGCGGCAACAAGCGTGTCGATGCGCTTATCAACGCTTTGCCCTACCGCCTGCACGCCGATAACCTTATGAGTTTTCCTGTCGGCAAACAGCTTAAGCACCAAACGTCCTGCACCCGGCATATAAGCAAGCCTGTCATTGCCGGGAACAATTACGGATTCAAAATCAATTCCTGCCGCTGCGGCAGTTTTTTCATTAAGGCCAGTGCTGCCTGCCTCTACGCCCGGCATACGGCACAGCCCCGTGCCCAAAACGCCGGGGTATTTTACCATATCGCCGCAAATATTATCGGCAATAATGCGTCCGTGCTTGTTGGCAGTGCTGCCCATAGGCGCAAAAATTTTAGCCCCGCTTACACGGTGAGTATTTTCCGCACAATCGCCGCCTGCATAAATGCATGGGTCGCTCGTCTGCATATATTCGTTAACGGCAATCGCACCGCTCGGGCCAATGGCAAGCCCTGCTTCGCGCGCCAGTTCAACATTCGGGCGCACGCCAACGGCTACAATTACCATCTGCGCCGGAATTAGGCGCTTATCCGTTTTAACGGCGGCAACACGCCCTTCAC
>ULQH01021087.1_pt1 | contig 13244 bp, 9 predicted proteins | sample 1954381 | NCBI WGS metagenome assembly ULQH01 (sample SAMEA4835653, study PRJEB28245) | human gut metagenome | biome: gut microbiome; material: fecal sample | place: Denmark | collected 2008
AAAGTATCTCAAGAGTACTGTTAAAGTGTATTTCAATGATAGAAAAGAAATCCCGGGAATACGAAATAGAGGACGTGTTCAGGACTTACGGCGTGTTAACCCACGAAGCCGGTTTTTATTTCTATTTTTCACGGAAAATCCGAGAGCTTCGTGAAAGCGGTCATTAGGAAACAGCCCGGGTATACGCCTCCAGCCTGCGTTCCATGCAGAGGTACCTGGGAAAAAAGGATTTTCCTTTCATAAAACTCTCTTCCCGGATCATTTCCGACTACCAGGGGAAACTGCTCGCTTCTATCGAAGCCTACGAAGAAATAGTTGCCTATGCCCGCAAGAAACAGGCTGAAACAGGGAGCAAACTATTGTGGGGAACAGCGAATGTCTTCGGACATGCCCGTTATATGAACGGAGCAGCTACCAATCCCGATTTCGATGTCGTGGCACGGGCTGCTGTCCAAATAAAAAACGCATTGGATGCCACTATCGCCCTCGGAGGTGAAAACTATGTTTTCTGGGGAGGCCGTGAAGGTTATATGTCCCTACTGAATACCGATCAGAAGCGTGAAAAGAACCACCTCGCCCTCCTATTGGCCAAAGCGCGGGATTATGCCCGTAGCCAAGGTTTTAAGGGAACATTCCTGATCGAACCCAAACCGATGGAACCGATGAAACACCAATACGACGCAGATACAGAAACGGTAATCGGTTTTCTTAAAGCACACGGCCTCGATAAAGATTTTAAAGTAAATATCGAAGTCAACCATGCCACTCTCGCCGGCCATTCGAAGAAGGTAAACTTTCGCTGGAAGATCTGCGGGAATATGCGATCGCTCACGGAGAACCCAAACAAACCAGCGGTAAACAAGAACTATACGAAGCAATGATCAATATGTATATTTAACCATTGTCAAGTCGCCAAACTTTTGTAATTTTACATCATTCTGTACAACAGGATAGCTAGTCTATTACCATTGAATGATCTGTTTATGTCAATCGAACTACACAAAATCTACAAACGTAAAAAGAGCGACCGGGACATTTTCCAGGAATTAATGCCCTTCAAAATCAAAGAAATTCTTTTGATCGCCAATTATTATGATGCTTATACCATCGAACGGGAAGGGCAATTCACCGATAAAATCGTGGGGGAATATTTACAGGTCAACCTGTATACCGCCCCCCGTTTTACTTCTGTCGCCAGCGAAGCAGAAGCCCTGAAGATTTTGTCCGAAAGGCATATCGACCTGATCATCCTGATGGCCGGTCTGGACAAACAAACTCCTTTGGTCATCAGCCGTCATCTGAAAGATTTGTATCCGAATATCTGTCAGCTGATGCTGGTAAACAACAATTCGGACCTGGCCTATTTTCATACTATAGAAGATCGGTTGTACGAATCTATCGAAAGGTTGTTCGTCTGGAACGGTTCCACCAAGATATTCCTGGTCATGGCCAAATACATCGAGGATAAAATGAACCTCGACCGGGACACCCATTTGGGAGATATCCGGGTAATCCTATTGGTCGAAAACTCGATCCGGTATTATTCCCGTTATTTGCCTTTACTTTATACTGAGGTCATGACACAAACTCAGGAACTCATTTTCTCAGAACCTCAGGACAACGATATGAGTATTGTGATGAAAATAAGGGTAAGACCGAAAGTAATATTAGCAACCAACTATGAGGAGGCAGTATACGTTATCGATCATTACCGGGAAAATCTGATCGGAGTCATATCGGATGTGCGCTACAAACGGAATGGAGAGGAAGATGAAGAAGCCGGAATCGAATTGATCCGCTATGTCAAGCGAACCGGAGCGTATATTCCCTGTATGCTTCAAAGCCAGGAGATAGAAAATGCAGTAAAAGCAGAAGAGTTACATGCTGCTTTTATTAATAAAAATTCCCCGACTCTGGCTCATGATATCCAGGATTTTATCAAAGGATATCTGGGATTCGGAGATTTTATTTTCCGGAACAAAAACGGAGAACCGATCGACAGAGCCACTTCGATAGAAGAATTTAAACAAAAACTGCTGAGCATCCCGGATGAATCTTTGATATACCACTCCATTCGCAACGGTATTTCTACCTGGTTAATGGCCCACCGGGAAATTACTTTAGCGAAACATCTGAAAAGATACCGGTTTGAAGATTTCTCTACTCCGGCCGAAATGCGGCAATTCATCCTACGGGTATTCGAAGCGGCAGAACTGAAAAAAATCAAAGGGCGGATCATCAATTACAACCCCAAATTAGTCGATTCGAACCGTTACATCACCCGTTTAGGTAAAGGTTCCTTCGGAGGTAAAGGCCGGGGAATGGCTTTCCTGTCCAATTTTATCGAAAACGTCGATTTTAAGAAGCTGATCCCGAAACTAAAGATAGAAATTCCGAAAACGGCGATCATCGGTGTGGATGAATTTGATAACTTCATAGATAACAATGGGTTGAGTCGGATTATTTATAGTGATGAAAGTTACGAAGAAGTGAAAGCGGCCTTCATAGCGGCTCCCTTATCTCAAAAACTCAGGGACAAGCTCCGCTCCTACCTGGAAGTGATGCGTAAACCCTTGGCCGTACGCTCGTCCGGTTTGTTCGAAGATTCGCTCAGTCAGCCTTTTGCAGGTGTTTATTCTACGTATTTGATTCCCAATAACCACCCCGATATCGAACGCCGGATCGACGATCTCGAAACTGCCGTAAAACTGGTGTATTCATCGATATTCACCGATAGTTCGAGAGCTTACTTTCACGCGATCGACTGTATGATCGAAGAAGAAAAAATGGCGGTAATCCTCCAGGAGGTAGTAGGAAACGAATACAACGGAAAATATTATCCCAACATCAGTGGAGTCGCCCAATCCTATAACTTCTATCCTTTTTCTTACATTAAACCGGAAGATGGATTTGCAGTCATAGCACTGGGCCTTGGAGCATATGTGGTGGGGGGAGAAAAGACCTATCGTTTTTGTCCCCGTTATCCCAAATTGCAACTGGCCTCTATCCAGGATATGGCCCGGGATTCGCAAAAATATTTTTATGCCATAGACATGATCCATCCGGACTACAATCTGGTGAAAGACGGTGAAGATGCCGCTATCCGATCTTATGACTTGAAAGCGATAGAAGAAGACGGTAATTTACAGCATTGTGCTTCGGTCTACGATTTTATGAACGACCGCATAGGTTTCGATTTCAGTGTACGTGGCCCCCGGATTGTCAACTTTCCGGACATACTGCAATACGACTATATTCCTCTGGCTTCGACCCTGGATATACTGCTGGATATTTTCTCCCAGGCGATGGGAGCTCCCGTCGAAATGGAATTTGCAGTCAATCGGGAAAACAAAGAATGGAAATTTTATGTCCTGCAGATCAAACCCCTGATCAAAAATGAATATCATATGGATATCGACAAAGAAAATATCGATATGAGTAAAGCGATCTTACGGGCCGACAAAGGAATGGGCAACGGGAAAATCACCGACATTCAGGATCTGATTTATGTCGATCCCCGACATTTCGACCGCTTGCGCACCGAACAGATGGCCGAAGAAGTGAAATTTTTCAATGAAAAATTAAAAGCCACCGACACCCCCTATATCCTGATCGGACCGGGACGTTGGGGAACACGGGACAAATTGACCGGCATTCCTGTATTGTGGTCGGATATTTCTAAAGCCAGGATTATCGTCGAACAAGGATTAAGGGATTTCCCCCTGGACGCTTCGCTGGGGTCCCATTTCTTTCACAATGTGACTTCCATGAATGTCGGATACTTTGCCGTACCTTACGAATCGGACAGCTCCTTCATCAATTACGACATTATTCAAAATCAGCAATTGATCGAAGAAAAAGAATTCGTCCGCCACGTCCGGTTTGCCAAACCCGTAACGGTCTATATGGATGGCAAAAAACAGACTTCTGTAATCGTAGAATAGCCTTACCGGTAAAAAGGGAGCCGGACAGATAAAACAGCAACAACGAATAAAACGATGCAATCCAGTTTTAAACCGTTACTCCTGTTTTAACTGTCGGCACCGTTTTATCTACCGGCTAAAAGCCGCTATCCGTTTTATTCAACCGTAACTGATTTCGCCAGGTTTCTGGGTTGATCCACGTTGCGTCCTTTATTAACGGCAATGTAATAAGCCAGCAATTGCAAAGGGATGGAAGCTACTAAAGGAGCAAAAGGTTCCAACACATGAGGTACTTCGATGCAATAATCGGCAATATCGTGTACCAACTGGTCGCCTTCACTGACAATAGCGATTACTTTTCCTTTCCGGGCTTTGATTTCCTGTATATTACTAATGGTCTTTTCGTATATACTATCGGTAGTTGCAATAGCTACTACCGGCATTTCTGCATCGATAAGTGCTATAGGTCCATGTTTCATTTCGGCAGCAGGATATCCCTCGGCATGGATATAAGAAATCTCTTTCAATTTCAATGCTCCTTCCAAAGCGGCCGGATAGTTATAGCCACGTCCCAGATAAATGAAATTACGGGCATAAGTAAATATCTTAGATAATTCCTTTACCGGCTCGGCATTTTTCAAAACCATAGAAATCTTTTCAGGTATACCCTGCAACTCTTTTACCATTTCTTCGAAACGAGCTTGGGTAATAGTCCCTTTCTGCTGAGCAATAGTCAAGGCCAACATCGAAAGTACGGTTACCTGGCCGGTAAAAGCCTTGGTGGAAGCCACGCCGATCTCAGGTCCGACATGAATATAAGAACCCGAATCCGTAGCCCGGGCAATCGAAGAACCGACTACATTACAGATGCCGTAGATAAATGCCCCTTTCGATTTCGCCAGTTCTATCGCAGCCAGGGTATCGGCCGTTTCTCCCGACTGGGATATGGCGATCACGATATCTCCCGGATGGATCACCGGATTCCGGTAACGAAATTCCGACGCATATTCCACTTCAACAGGGATACGGCACAAATCTTCGATCAAATGTTCGCCGATCAAAGCAGCATGCCAGGAAGTACCACAGGCAACAATTATAATCCGGTTGGCATTCAGGAATTTATCCCGATTATCGATTACGCCGGAAAGTACCACACTATTTCCTTCTACATTGATTCTGCCCCGGATACAATCCTGTAAAGTACGAGGTTGTTCATAAATCTCTTTCAACATAAAGTGGGGATAACCTCCTTTTTCCAACTGGCTTAAGTTCATAGCCAGCTTTTTTATCTCAGGAGTGATTTCCACATTATTCAAATCCACTACTTTCAAAGGCTCTCCCCTACGAATCACCGCAATCTCTTCATCATTGAGGTAAACGACCTTATCCGTATATTCCACAATAGGCGTAGCATCCGAAGCTAAAAAGAACTCGTCCTTACCGATTCCGACAACCAAGGGGCTACTTTTACGGGCAGCTATGATCTCGTTGGGATTGCTTTTGTCCATCAATGCAATCGCATAAGCACCGATCACCTGATGCAAAGCCAACTGTACACCTGTACATAGATCCACTTGGTTGGTACGCATAATATACTCCACTAAATACACGATGACTTCGGTATCCGTATTACTGCGAAAAATATATCCTTTATTTTCCAGTTCGGCCCGTAACACCGTATAGTTCTCGATGATACCGTTATGGATCAGGGCCAGATTTTTCGATTGGGAATAATGGGGATGTGCATTTACATCATTAGGTTCCCCGTGAGTAGCCCAACGAGTATGAGCTATACCGATACTACCCGATATATCTTTCGACTCGGCAAAACGCTCCAAATCAGCCACCTTGCCCTTCGTCTTATAAACATTCAATTCTTGATTATCCGAAATCAAGGCAATACCTGCGCTGTCGTATCCACGATATTCAAGACGATGCAAACCTTTGATCAGAATAGGATAAGCTTCTTTAGTTCCTATATAACCTACTATTCCACACATAAATTTTTATTTTAGCCCCTTAGGCTTATTTCTATTTTCCATAAATTCGGAAACAAAAATATAATATCGATAGCAAAGTAGGTTGGGTAGTAACATTTTTTTACAACATTTTAAACTTTATACATGTTTTATTACTTTCATAAAGCAGCGCTGACAATCGAATTCCAATCGGAACCGATGTTTGTCGTTGACCAGAAAAAGCGGAAATTCCAAATCTTTGTTTTTCTGCATTTTTCGGCAACGTCCTAATTCATACAACAGGCAATAACGGGTATGCATTAAATCTTTTTCCCCCGACTGAAATCCCGATTTCTCAAAACATGCTCCGACAACAGGTACCCCACAAGCTTCATAGAAATTTTTCGCTCCCTGATTAGCAATATTATAGTGCCAATCGGCTTCAACGGGAACAGAAGTCAGGGGCTTCCTATGTCCCGGTAACATTTTCTCCCGCCGGGCTTCTCTGGCCTCTATCAATTCTTCCAATAATTTCCGACGTAATGCATTGGCCGCTGCTGCCGGAATAAATAAGACCTCTTCGCCGTTCAAATCTACACTCTCACACTCAAAATCGGAATCTCCGCATTTCAGGAGTTGTTGTTTGAGGCGTTCTGCCTGCTGAGGATTCTGTGCCTTTTCAAAAGTTTCTTCCGAGCGTAAAATCACTTGTACGCCATCTTCGTCGGTCACTTCCAGCCATAAACAGCGATCCGCTGTCCATGCTTTTATTTTTATCCGGATCTTCCGTACGGATTTCACTTTGTCCAAACGGATATTAAAGCGATGATCGTAATTCCGGAACAATTCGGTCCCCGGCCGGAGCTTTACCGTTTCATTACAAACAATCCGGTTTCCCACAGCTTCATTGACCTTTATCCCTTTCAATCCGCCCTGCTCCAAATAGCATAATCCGTCTCCGTTCGCCAACTCCCCGATAGCATCCAAAATAATAGTATTTCCCTTTATTTCTTTAACTATCCCTATCTTTTTTCCCATCGATTTCGGCGTATCCATATTGACTAATCCCCTGTGCCGTCCCCTGATAAAATAATCGGAACTTCCCCGGCTGAAACTCCGCTCAGGATCTGCTTCGAATGCCGACAGGATATGTCCGGAACCACTCCGCACAATGCCGGGGTGGTTCCCGATCAGCGAAGAATAATAATTCGTAACATTCGCCACATAATTCTCATCCTTCAGGCGCCCTTCTATTTTAAACGAATCGACTCCGGCTTCTATTAAATCATCGATATAAGAAGAAAGATTCAAATCTTTGAGAGACAATACATATTTATCTCTAATCAACTTTTTCCCACTGTTATCTTCGACAGTCCATTTCATCCGGCAAGGCTGCGCACATTCGCCCCGGTTAGCCGAGCGGCCGAACATATATTGAGAGAGATAACATTGCCCGCTCAGACTGACACACAAAGCCCCGTGTATAAACACTTCCAGTTCGGCTTTCACCTCTTTCCGGATCTCCCGGATTTGCTCCAACGAAAGCTCCCGGGCCAATACAATCCGTTGAAATCCCAGCTGATCTAAAAACTTAATTCGTTCGAGTTCATAATTGTGCATCTGTGTGCTGGCATGCAAACAAATCGGAGGCAGATCCATATTCAATATGCCCGGATCCTGAATGATCAAAGCATCGACCCCGATCGCGTACAATTGCCGGATCATTTTTTCCGCTTCGGCCAACTCCGAATCATACAATATCGTATTCAGGGTAACGAATACCCGGCAATAAAAACGATGGGCATAACCCACCAAAGTCCCGATATCTTCAAGACTGTTGGCTGCAGCTTTACGGGCCCCGAAAGCAGGTGCCCCGATATATACCGCATCAGCCCCATTATCGATAGCGGCCTTACCGACAACAAGATCCCTGGCCGGAGATAATAATTCTACTTTTTGCATATGTTCCTCTTTCGACTAGAACGGCTCATTCCTTCCCTGTAGAAGCGATGCGATTTATTTCAATTCCAGTTCAGGCCACTTATCCCCTTCAACTACAGGCAATTCCAAGAGACGACAATCCGGAAAATATTCATCCAGATATTGCCGGATAATGGTAATCGAGTCATTCTTGATCCACTCACTATCGTTGGGAAAGTCGTTATAAACGACGTAAGCTACCTCGATACCGCGCAGACGACACAACTCAAGACTCATCAGGGTGTGGTTGATACTGCCTAATTTTGACGATGACACCAATATCAACGGATGTTTATATTCCTGGATATAATCGATCGTCAGATACTGCCGGCTGACAGGCACATACAACCCACCGGCCCCCTCGAGCAATACGACATCGTAAGCGGCATCTAATTTTTCCGTAGACCGATGAATCCGCTCTACATCGATTTCTACCCGGTCGATTTCGGCTGCCAAATGAGGCGAAGCCGGGTAGGTCATGACATAAGGACAGGTCGTACCGTCTTTATCTACTTCCTGAGGAGGAATCCCCATAATTTCCCGGTGTTTCAGTATATCTTCCGAAATACCGACACATCCGGTCTGAATAAACTTCTGAGTGATCACATGCACTCCTTTTTGTAACAACGTCCGGGCTATTACTCCCGTAACGATCGATTTTCCGGCATCTGTATCGATCCCGCTAATAAAATATACAGCCATGTTTCAACTTATAACTTTATCTTACCACAAACTCCCCCTTATAGGTATGTTTCAATTCATTCGGACAAAAATATAAAATTCAAGCTGAAATCAATTTTATTTTTAACAGATTGTTTCTAATTTCGCACGTATAATAACCAAGATTCTAAATTGAGAACACATGAAAATCAGAAATCTTTTTGTTATGTTATTGCTTGGTGGAAGTCTGATCTTCTCAGGCAGTGTTTTTACAGGGTGTGCCAGCTGGAGTAATACAGGTAAAGGTGCCGCGATCGGTGCCGGAAGTGGTGCTGCCTTAGGTGCAGGAATCGGAGCTCTTGCCGGAAAGGGTAAAGGAGCTGCCATCGGTGCTGCAGTAGGCGCTGCCGTCGGTTCAGGAACCGGAGCTTTAATCGGTCGCCGGATGGACAAACAAAAAAAAGAACTGGAAGCGATCGAAGGCGCTAAAGTCGAGTCTGTACAGGATGTCAATAACCTGCAAGCCATAAAGGTAACCTTTGACAATGGTATCCTTTTCGCCACTAATAAGAGCGAACTTAGTCCGGCTTCCAGAGAAGCCTTGACGAAATTCGCCACTTCCCTGAAAAATTCTCCGGATACGGACGTGACCATCTACGGTCATACCGACAATACCGGTACCCGTGCAGTAAACGAACGCATTTCTAAAGAACGTGCAGATGCCGTCGCCAACTTTCTGGTAGGCCAGGGAATCAGCCGTTCCCGTTTGACGACCGAAGGCCTTGCATTCGATCAGCCTGTAGCCGATAACAGCACTGCCGAAGGACGGGCGCAGAACCGGAGAGTAGAAATATATATCACGGCGAATGCCGACATGATCAAGAAAGCTGAATCCGGACAACTCAACTAATTCCTTTGAATTTTCAATAAAAAAAAGTGATCCCCAAAGTCAAAAATTTGACTTTGGGTGATTAGTCCAATATAAATCGACAAACCTCCGGTTTCGATCAATAAGTATGAATCAAAACCGGAGGTTTATAATTAAAATTCCCGAAGAACTCGCACCTCTGGCTTGCAAAACCAGAGAACGTATCAAAAAAATTATTCCGATAAAATAGCAGCCAAAGCAATCGAATTCAATTTCGTTTCAACGCTATCTCCGCGCGAAGACAATACACTCGGAACTTTGGCTCCGACCAGTACAGCTCCCTGTTTAGAATGCCCTAATTTCGTATTGGTTTTATAAAAAACATTCCCGGATTCCAGATTGGGAAAAATCAAACAATCTGCATCTCCGGCAACTACCGACTGCATTTTCTTTATTTCGGCAGCTTCTTTATCGATAGCTACATCCAAAGCCATCGGCCCCTCGATTATGCACCCTGGGATCTGTCCCCGCTCTCCCATCTTCGACAGGATGGCAGCATCGACCGTAGACTGCACTTTAGGCAACACCTGTTCCGTCGGAGCGATCATCGCTACTTTCGGTTTTTCAACTCCCAAAGCTTTCGCTGTAATCGTCACATATTTGATCATAGAAATCTTCTGATTCAAATCGGGACAAGGAATCACAGCCACATCACTAACAGTCAATAATTTATGATAAGACGAGCATTCCATCACCACCACATGCGACAGAATTGCATTGGGCGCTACCAATCCCCGTTCCTTATTTAAGATCGCCCGCATATATTTATCGGTACTCACCAATCCCTTCATGATAACATCGGCTTCACCGTTTCGGATCATTTCGACAGCCGTTTCAGCTCCCCGGACATCATTCGGTTCATGGACAATTTTAAAACACGATTCATCATAACCGTTTTCTTTACACACTCCTTGAATAGTCTCCGTATCCCCTACCAATATTCCTTCCACCAATCCGGCTTTTACTGCCATATACACAGCTTCTATAGAATGACTATCATTAGCAAAAGCAACCACTAAACGCTTTTTACGGGTATATCCTTTCAATACCTCATAAATATCGCTGATCTTTTCAATTTTCATAGTTCAAACTGTTATTTAGTTGTAATCTGAAACAAAAATACATATTAAAATTTAAAACCAAAAGATTACTGCACATTTTATTATAATGTGTGCAATTTTCATACCAAACCTGTTTTCTCTTTAAAAAACTTTTTTCTCCAGCTGCTAATCCTGAATCTTTATTATCTTTGTCATCGCATTTACCAGTCTGCAGGTGGCCTCGCTAAAACAAAATATTACAGCCCTTTATTTGATTAAGGTATCCAAGTGGTTTACCTTGATTATGCCTATTATCGTATTATTTTACGAAGAAAATGGATTGGGCTTAAAGGACATCTTCCTTTTAAAAAGTGTCTACTCGATTGTTCTGGTTAGTCTCGACATCCCGACGGGTTATCTGGCCGATGCCTGGGGACGGAAAAATTGTTTGATTACGGGTTGTATCGTCGCTTTCGGAGGCTACATCTGTTATTCGCTATCCTCTACTTTCTATGCATTTTTTATTGCCGAGATCCTGCTGGGAATAGGCCAAAGTTTGGTTTCCGGCGCCGATTCGGCTCTTTTATACGACACGATGCTTCATTACGACCGGGAAAACGAATACCTGAAATATGAAGGTAAAGTAACGATGATCGGGAATTTTTCGGAAGCCTTCGCGGGTATTTTCGGCGGACTGTTAGCCACATTTTCGCTCCGTCTGCCTTTCTACTGTCAGATTTTGATTGCCTTTATCGGTATTCCGGCAGCTTTGACTTTACAGGAATTCAATGTCAAAACCAAAATTGTCAATCCTTTAGCCAATATCTGGAAAATCATTCGATATTCGCTATTTACGAATAAAAGCCTTTGCTACGACATTATGTTCTCCGGCATTATCGGAGCGGCAACCCTGACTATGGCCTGGTTCGTACAACCGGTATTGATGAAAATAGAACTTCCGACCGCGCTTTTCGGTATCGTGTGGACAGTATTGAACCTCACTGTAGGCATAGCTGCCTTATATTCGGACAAACTCAACCGCAAGCTGGGAGAAAACCGGACATATACCCTTATTCTGATACTCATCGCCGGAGGTTATCTGGCCGTCTCTTTCTGCCTGAATTATTTCAGTTTATTTTTATTCTTCCTCTTTTATATCGTACGCGGATTCGCCACTCCTATTCTTAAAGGATATATCAATCGCCAGACCTTCTCGGAGATGCGTGCCACCGTCCTGTCGATCCGGAATTTCATCATCCGCCTGATTTTCGCCACGATGGCTCCTTTTATCGGTTGGTTGAATGACTCGATTTCCCTGGCCTTCGCCCTTCAGATCACCGCCCTTATTATTTTTGTCCCCGGCCTGATATTTCTGATATTACAATGGAATAAAAAGTAAATTACTATCTCCGTTAAAGCGGACTTGCCACAACGGCGTCCCCCGGAACCGTAATGATCTTATTACGGTTGATCGGTAGCTTTATATCCCGCTCAATCACATCAAACGGAATTTCACGTTGTCAGATAGCAATAAGAGATTTTTTATAAAACAAAGGTAAAAATGGTTTCCTAAATTTCAGGAAACAAATGCATCCATATTTCCTTAAAAACAGGAAACATTAAGCAGATTCTACGATATTTACAGAGTTGTCTGGGTTAAATCGTATCTGATCCTAAATAATAAAAAATTTAAAACGTTTGTTTCCATCTCTTTTTCTATTATCTTTGAACCGGATTTTCAGAAGGGGTGCCTTAATATTACGGGCTGAGATTATACCCAATAACCTGATCCGGGTAATGCCGGCGTAGGTAGAGTGAGCAAAATTTCATTTTTTAAAATTATTCCCCCTTTCAGATGGTCCGCTAAACCTAAAACAGTAGATCATGCATATTTTTATCAACGACGTAGCTACGGAATGCCCCGAAAACAGCACTATTTTACAGGTACTGACCCAACAAGACATTTCTCCCCTAAACATCGCCATTGCCTTGGACAATACGGTCGTACCTAAAGCACAATGGGAAACGACATTGGTTCGGGACGGTTCGCAACTACTCATTATCAAAGCGGTACAGGGAGGATAAACCGACTTTCCTAATTAATAATCAGTATATTAAAATCAGAATCTAATCATAATGGAAAATTTTGAAATCACTTCAGGCCCACTACCGGGTTCCGAAAAAATTTACGTAACAGGCTCCCGGTCGGATATCCGGGTTCCGATGCGGAAAATCAAATTATCCCCTACCGTCGATCTGGATGGCAGTAAGATTGAAAATGAAGATGTCGTCGTATACGATACTTCCGGTCCTTATACAGATACGAATTATACTGTCGATCTGCAAAAAGGTCTTCCTAAACTGAGAGAAAACTGGATCGAGGAACGCCAGGATACCGTTAAATTAGAGGGACTCAGTTCGGAATACGGCAGAATGAGGCAGGAAGACAAAAGTCTGGATTCTCTTCGCTTCGAACATGTAAATACCCATCCGCGAATCGCCCGCGAAGGGGCTCAGGTATCCCAATTATACTATGCCCGTCAGGGAATCATTACCCCGGAAATGGAGTATATCGCTATCCGGGAAAATCAATTGGCAGACCGAATCCGGGAAAAATATAAAAAAGAAAAAGGCGAATCGTTCGGTGCTCATATTCCCGATTATATCACTCCCGAATTTGTCCGGCAGGAAGTGGCTGCCGGCAGGGCCATTATTCCGGCCAACATCAATCATCCGGAATGCGAGCCGATGATTA
>ULQH01013539.1_pt1 | contig 13047 bp, 8 predicted proteins | sample 1954381 | NCBI WGS metagenome assembly ULQH01 (sample SAMEA4835653, study PRJEB28245) | human gut metagenome | biome: gut microbiome; material: fecal sample | place: Denmark | collected 2008
TATGCCATCTTACTTTTTAGGGACATTTACTGAATATCCCTATCATAGGCTTCTCGTTGTAAAATTTCGGCCTGTTCAGGCTCTGTCTCATTTTCCAACAACAGATCGTAGCCTGCTTCCTGTACCGTTTTTTGCAAATCTTTATCGGAAACAAGCGCAGGGTTATATTCCACTATGACGTCCGAAGCGGCGAAATTTACTCTGGCTTCTATGACACCCTTACGTTCGGATAATGCCTGTTGAATATTGGCAGCACAACCGGCACAACTCATACCGATCACATAAAATGACTTTTTTTCATTCATAACCTATCCGTTTTATCCCTTTACGTGAACTCAGGGGCTTAGTTTCAAATCAGTTATAAAATCCTATTTCTCCTGTTTCCGAAAGGCATCATGGATGGTAATCCCGGTAGAGATCCTCCGGTATTTGTCTCCTCTTTCCTCTGCAATAAACACATGATACTCGAAATTATTAATCGTTTGACGTAAAGCAGGGAACTTCTGGCCGATGAAATGCCAGACTCTGTAAGTATACCGGAAAGCCAACTGGTTATTGGTACTTACTCCGATTTTATACGAAATGGAAATATTCTTTATATTGCCCTTCAAATAGTAAAGGACACCATTGAAATCACCGTATATGCCTGAATATTTTATCGGTACAAATGGTCGGCACTTTGTAAAATCTTATTTTTCAGCAGAACGGGATAATCAGGATGTTGTTCCAGAAATTGCCGGACTACTTGTGCCGCTTCCGGGGAATTATGTCCGCGCAATGTAGCTGAAATCCAGTTCTTGGGGAAAAAGATATCTCCGGTACGCTGCACTTCCTGTAATTCCTGTAAAGCCGGCCTGATGTACTTCACGGCTTGCTGTTGCCGGAGAGGGTGGTTGAGATATCCGACGATCTGGGTAACCCAAGGTTCTATCCGACGGTTCCCGGCGATCAATAAAGACCGAAATAGGGAATCCCGCGTTTCTGTTTCAGGAGCTACGGCCCGGACAATAAAGTTAAATTCTCTTTTCCGGTCGGGGTCCTGAATACGGGTCGCCTGTGTCGCCCTGATTTCCTCATATTTTTCAGGCATACGTACAGCCAATTCATAAGCCATTTTAGTATAATCGCTCTCTCCTAAAGCCAAGCCGGTAAAAGATTTCTGTTCTTTCCACATCCGGTAAATTTCCTGTGTCGTCGCCGGTTGCCGGAAGGTTCCGAGCAAAGCCCTGAAAGCAGCCTGTTGACAACCTTTTCCTCCCGGTTTGCGTGCTAATCCGAGCAGGCTTTCTTCAAGCTCTTCACTTCCTGCAATCTGTCCGTGCAGGGCCATCTCATTCAAATAGGCGATCGAAGTAGAAATAATCAAAGGTTCGGTTTCGGTTTTCAAATTACTGATCAACATCCGGGCAAAAGCCAAACCATCTACACGGCCGTGCAGACGGTTTTCATTCAAATTGATCAATAAAGCCAAACGGGTTTCAGGTGCTTTCGCGAAAGTATTCAAATGCGCTAAAGCATAGGTAATCGTCCGCTGATCCAGTACGAAATAGCCATAGGCTTCACCATTTTGATTCAGAAAAATGCAGGACTCATCCGCAGACCGGTTCTGAAAAACGGTCACCGCAGAATCGGATACCAAAGTCACTTCATGCACAGAGGACTGGAGTGTATCTGCATTTTTTCCCTCATAGAGGGCTACACTTATATTTTGTGGCCAACTCAATCCTCTATGCCAGGGATCTTTTTGCCGCACGACCAAGGTCCGGTCGTGCCACGAAGCGGAAATTTCCGGCATCCCTTTTTCATTTACCCAACTATTACTCCAGGCTACCAGATCCTTATCGGTATACTTATTGAGAATAGTAATCAGATTATCCCATGTGGCATTCCCATATAAATAAGTCTGCAAATATTCCCGGATACCTTTTTGGAAAGCTTCTTCTCCCAATAGTTTCAGTAACATATTCATAACGATGGGCGCTTTGTCATAGACAATCTGTCCGTAAATCAAACCGGCATCCTTTAAGTTTTCCAAAGGTTGTTTTATCGAGGTTGAGCCGGCTGTACGGTCTTCCGCATAAGCCGGAATATAAAAATTACGCAAATCGTTCAGAAGGTGATTGACTCCCGGAAACTCCGGCCGGGTCATCTGGGAGGCAAAATAATTGGCGAATACTTCTTTGGTCCACACATCGTCGAACCAGGCCATCGTCACGGCATCTCCAAACCACATATGTGTCGTTTCGTGAGCGATCAGTTCCATCCGTCCCAGTTCTTCTTCTATGGTCGGATGCGGCCCTAAGAACATGCGTTTATCATTGTATAACACCGCACCCGGATGTTCCATACCACCGAACTGAAATCCCGGTACAATCACCAGATCGTATTTATCGAACGGATAGGGGATTCCGGTATAGTCCTCGAGCCATTTCAGAGAAGCGAAAACCTGATCGAAAATGATCGTATGCTGGGCCACTTTCTGAGGATCGGTTTCCCGGTAATACATGACTATCGTTTTACCGTCCCGGCTTTCTGCCAGTTGTTGCCATTTCCCGGCTACAAAAGAAAATAAATAGGTACTCAGGGGTTGGGTCGGCTGAAAAGCGATCAGTTTCCGGCCTTCATGGAGGGTTTCGGACTCGACGGCTGCATTGGCTACGGCTACCCATTGCTCCGGGATATCCAGCTGCAAGGTAAAAACAGCTTTCATGTCCGGTTGGTCGAAACAAGGAAATAAGGTTCGGGCACGTTCGGGTACCAACAAGGTGTATAAAAATTCATCGTTCCGGTTCAGGGATTGATTACCGGCAATAAAATCGATCTCGATCTCATTCGCTCCTTTTTTCAGGTAATCGGTCCCTACTACAATATGTTCATTCGAAATCCGGATCGAATCCGGTCGTCCATTCACTTTCAGTTGTTTCACTTTGTGGGGATCTTCGCGAAAATCCAATACGACAGGCTGTACTTTTTCCTGCTTCAGTGTGATCTGTACTTTCCCGATGACCTCTTCCTGTTTATTTTCAGGAATCCGGAATTTCAGCCGGTATTGCAAATTGCTTATATCTTGTTTGCGTTGCCGGGCCAACCCGATGCTTACTCCGGTTTCCGGTTCCTTCCCTTCGGGGCGGCATCCGGCCAATAATTCTACTACTCCCAACAGGATTATAAAAAACAACTGTTTTTTCATAAATCTATGGATTTTAAATTTAATCTTTACTCTGCGCCTGGCGTATTGAAAGGCCGATTCGTTTACGCCCGGGTTCCACTTGTACAACCTTTACCATCACTTGTTGATTCAGTACCAGTTCTGCTGCAGGATCGGTTACATAACGATCGGCAATTTCTGAAATATGTACCAAACCGTCCTGTTTCACTCCGACATCGACAAAAGCTCCGAAACCGGTAATATTGGTAACGATTCCCGGAATTACCATACCCACCTGCAGATCTTCGATTTTTGAAATGCCTTCGGCAAAACTGAATACTTTCGCCATTGTCCGGGGATCTCTCCCCGGTTTTCTCAATTCTGCCACAATATCTTTCAGGGTCAGCAGGCCCGTTTTTTCATCCACATACCGTTGAGGTTCTATCCGGCCACACAGTGTTTCGTTTCCGATCAGTTCATGAACGCCGACACCCAGATCGCGGGCCATTTTTTCAACGATATAATACGATTCCGGATGAACAGCAGAATTATCCAAAGGATTTCCGGCCCCTTCGATCCTCAGAAAGCCGGCACTTTGTTCAAAAGCTTTCGCTCCCATACGTTTCACTTTTTTCAGTTCTTCACGGCTTTTCAACGCTCCGTTTTCCTGAATATAAGCCACCACGTTTTCAGCTAAGGCCGGTCCTAAACCGGAAATATAGGTCAGCAAATATTTACTGGCGGTATTCACATTCACTCCGACCTTGTTCACACACGATTCGACAACCCGATCCAACGCTTCTTTCAGTCCGCCTTGATCCACATCATGCTGATACTGTCCGACACCGATCGATTTAGGATCGATTTTGACCAATTCGGCTAAAGGATCCATCAATCGTCTGCCGATCGAGACGGCCCCCCGCACCGTCACATCGTATTCCGGAAATTCTTCCCGGGCAATTTTAGAGGCCGAATAAACGGAAGCCCCACTTTCACTGACGACAAACACCTGTACCTTCCGGTCGAAGCGTAATGTCTGGATAAATTTTTCTGTTTCCCGTCCGGCCGTACCGTTCCCGATAGCGATGGCCTGAATGTCGTAGGTCGCTACCATATTCGTCACTTTGGCTGCCGCTTGCTTATACTCATTGCGGGGAGGGTGGGGGTAAATATTTTCATTATGAACCAGTTTGCCGGTTTCATCCAGGCATACCACTTTACAACCTGTACGAAATCCCGGATCGATAGCCAATACCCGTTTATTACCTAAAGGAGAAGCGAGTAACAGTTGCCGTAAGTTTTCTGCAAAGACCCGGATAGCCTCGCTATCTGCTTTCTGTTTGGATAAGGTCATATATTCGGCTTCGATGGACGGAAACAACAATCTTTTGTAGCCGTCTTTCATTGCCAGCCAGACTTGCCGGGCACTCTCATTGTCTCCTTTTATAAAAATCCGCTCTAAATTCTTTAAGGCGTTCTCTTCGTCGATGCTTAAAGAAACTTTGAGAATCCCTTCTGCTTCTCCACGCCGGATAGCTAGTATCCGGTGAGAAGGGCAACGTTTCAGACTTTCCTGGAAATTGAAGTAATCGGTATATTTTTCACCTTCCTGCTCTTTGCCTTTCACTACTTTGGCCGTGATAACCGCCTCCCGTTCCAACAGACGGCGAACCCGGTTACGTGCCGCTTCGCTCTCGTTTACCCATTCGGCCATGATATCCCTGGCTCCCTGTAAAGCTTCTTCTGTGTCCTGTATCTCACCTTTTACGAAACGGGCTGCCTTGACCGCAATATCCCCGTTTTCCTGCCGCATCAGAAGAGCTGCCAGCGGTTCCAATCCCTTCGCTTTGGCCTTCGCTGCCCGGGTTTGCTTTTTAGGTTTAAAGGGCAGATAGAGATCTTCCAGTATCCGGATATCCTGACATTCCCGGATCTGTTTTTCTAAACCAGGAGTCAGTTTTTCCTGTTCCCGGATCGTATCTAAAACAGCATTTTTCCTTTTTTCGAGTTCCTGAAACTGAGTATATAAAGTTTTGATTTCCCCGATTCGTACTTCATCCATATTACCGGTTTTCTCTTTACGATACCGGGCAATAAAAGGAATCGTAGCTCCTTCTGCAAATAAATCGAGTAGGTTACGTACCGCCCGGTTCTCTCCTCCGGTCTTTCCTACGATAAAAACAACGGGATCTATATAATATTCCATATCTGTTTATTTTTGTTCTTTAACAATCAACATATTTTTTCGTGAACGGATTGCTGAAAAACTTCTGATGACAGCAAAGATACAGAAACAATAACCAAAATGAAAAGTTCATAGAAAAGAAAACCATACAGGGAAAATTTCAATGCTCTGATCAGGCAGAGACTGTAGCTAAATTAAAAGCCAACCAACAGGAACCGGGTATGACCCAAATACGACCCAAGCACGGCAACTGATTGAATTTATGGGCGATGACTATATGAGTGTAAAAGGGGTGATGGCACTATTGAACGTCTGTATCCTGACCAGCCAAACACCCTGAACAAAAATACCGCCTGACGGAAGCTGCCAGGAAATGGAAAGCGAATGAACAATAAGTGTACAGGGCAACTGAATGCCGTTGATCCGGTAATCCTGTGGGGGAATTTGCTGCCGACGGTTGTAGGCTGAAAATGCTGTGTATTCGGGGGGAAGTAACAGGAAAAGGCTGCACCGTAAGACAGGATTACGGCACAGCCTCTTTCAAGGTTTTATTATAAATGTGGACACCTCTGTTATTGTTCGTCCTTCACGCCGCGGACGTAGCCGTTGTCGAGATCTCCTGTTCCAGTCGCTCCGATAGAGCCAGAGCCTTCCGCAGCATTGAAACGGAAACCGCCGTTCTTATTCGGTAAAGTACCATCCCCACCTGTTTCTGTAGATCTACGGCTGAAACTGGTAAAACTCAGGTACATGGCTTTTCCTCCACCATTGTCTGTTAGACCAGCTCCAGGATAGGATTTCCACGCATCGTCAGGCAGGCGGGTTTGCATAATCAGCAGTTCGCGCAGATTGGGTATGCGGTATCCCGATGGCGTGATTGTCATAGTCTGATACTCCGACCAGTCTCGCCAGTTGCGCCAACGAAACGCAGGAATACTCCACGTTCTCTCCCGCCCCGCATTCTCAAAATCCTGATCCCTTGTCGCCACGCGGAATTTGGCATACGGGCGGTTGTAGGGCGAGAGGTCGTTATGCTGAGGCAGGTTGCCGGTCTCGATACTCTGGCGGCGTGCCTTGGGGCTGAGGTTGGAGCAGTCTATTACGTAGGTGCCGTCAGCTTCAGCAGCAGTAACCCGGGGGATGAGTGCTACAGGTTCACTCTCCGGTGCGTCAAGGCCGATGCCGAGGTTGCGCACGCAGCGGTAGGTGAATTTGTTGCCTAACTCTGGCCTTTCCATGCCACTGGTTGCTCCCAGAGCAACACATTCTTCGGCATATAATCCCCACGCCACGTTATTACCGCCCTGTCCTCCGTCGTAGGCAGTGCTGGTCGTATAATGCCAGTAAGTTTGCCCGTCGCGGTCGTCGGGATTAGTGGGATAGAGGTGAGAGGCGTCGTCCAGGGCACTCTCACCGATGTAGAAGTCCACGAGCTGGTCTTTGGCAGCCAGGTACCAGCGGATTTCCTCCGGATCAACAATGTTGTCACCGTCAAGGTCACGGTTACGTGTCAGCACGGCATGCAATGCATCATTGATTTTCAGCTTATATCTGTCTTCAGGATTAGTACTCCATACATCTAAGACATCCGTCCATTGCAGTACAGTTTGGTAGTTTGACCCGAGCAGGCATTGCAGGGTGTTGAGACGGCCGTTGCCGGACGATTTACCCCGGCTCACGTCACCTACGTCCACCAGATCTCCCTCCATGCTGCTCTCCAGTCCCCAGCAGGTGGGTAACTCGCTCTCGCTCTTATCCACGTTGTACACCGTGCGGATGGATTTCTGCCTGAAAGTCTGTATGGCGGTCATCGTGCTCGATGCCCCGTCGGGGCTGTAGTGGGCATTGTCCCCGTCGATGATGTAGAGCAGACGGTCTTCGGCCCCCACGTATTCCCGCCATTTTTTCAGCTGATAGTTGTTGCCGGCACTGTAATCATGGTCCCACGGGTGGCGCACATACACGTATTCGTCGATAAAGGCGGTGATGGTTACGGTTCCGGATGTAAGCCCCTTGTCGTAGTCATCCCTCAGCCGTTGGAGGAGCTGGTGCACGTCGAGCAGGCGGGCGTTGGGATAGCCGGAATGGCCGTCATAGCCCGATTTCTCTCCTCCGCCTGGCAGGCCCTTGTAGTTCTGATCGCCGGGATACTTTACATATTCGTTATTGCCCCGCCCATAGTCTTCATTAATGGCAAACTTGATCCAGCGGTAGTCGCTGATGCCACTTCCCGTGGAAGATTCGCCCGTGCCGGACGATGTGCCCGGAGGGTTGGCATCCGTAAAGTCCCCCTTATATACCGCCTTGTCATACGGGGTCTGCACGCCCCAGGTCAGGCGCGGCACCTGTGCGCGGTTCAGGGTGATCAGTACACGGTCGTAGTGGGCGTCCAGTTCGTGCGGCTTAATTTCGCTCACGATCACGTTGCCCTCGTAGCCGGGGCGGGATTCTTTTTTCTCGGTCACCTCCACCTCGATGTCGTTCACGCCGCGGATCGTGACGGTGTAGATGTAGTGCGTATTGCGGCGGGTGTCGTAATCGTCAGGGTCTTGATTGGCATAACCCAGATGGACTGTAAACTTCACGTCGGCATTGACCGTATTGCCACCCTGTTCTTCATACGACAGCGTGCCCGACATTTCCACGTAAGCGGCGTTTGCAGGTGCGTAGGTGAAAGCGCCGTTTTCGTATTCCTGTCCCGGCTTATTACTAAAATCATCACCCGGTTTCGACTCCGCCTTATCCCGCTTTTCGCGCAGGGCGTACCGTGCCGCTGCGTCCGTCACTCCGGTTTCTCCGGAAATCTTCCTTGCGGGGGTCTTGCGGCTTTCCGGCATGTAAAACACGAAAGCGCAACTATCCAATAAATACTCTCCGTCGCGTCCTATAGTCTCGAACGGCATTTCCGGCGATTCAAAGTAGGTACACCCGTCACCGTCGGCATCGCCTGTCTCCCGGGGCAGCACCAGCGACTGCGCGGGCACGTTCACCACCCGCCAGCCTTTGGGGCGGAAGTCGAACTTGTCCCAATTTTTGTCAGCGGGAACTTCAGTCTTCACGATAAACTCCACCTTGGCGTCCAGGCGTTCCAGCTTCAGCGTACACTCGAACGAAGCTATCCCGCCACTCTCGCTTCCGGGGATATTGAATACGTCATTGCCAGATCCGTCTACAGCATAGCCCGACATGATGAATTGCGACGACCGTTCCAGAGTCTGCTGGTCGAGCTTTGCCATAAGGGCCTCCAGTTCTGCTTTCGTCTTCACTTCCTTCAGCGCGTCCAGGGAGAGCTGGTAGGTAGAGTTGACGCCAGTCTCGGAGAAGTTTGCAATGCCGGCAATCTGCGCATTGTTTTTCGATCTGGCTGTAAGGACAACACCATTGGCAGGAACGTTGTGATATTCTCTTGACCCTTCGCATACGTCTCCGTTTTCGTCGAATACGAATACATAGAGATTGGTCACCCGTTTCTCGTTGGCCGCATCCTGTGCGGCACGCGTTTCTATGCGGTTATCCCCGGAAGCTACCTTCAGCACAATCTGTGCCGGGAGACCCTCCTGCACACGGGGACCTCCTCCCACAATCTCCTCGTCGGCACACGAAAACAACGCTACCGACAGCGTCGCCACCGACAACAGGCGGCTCATTCTTCTTAATCTTATCTTCATAACTTTGAATAACATACCGGTTTGTTTAATTGAACGGCGGAACGGTGATTTCTTTCTTGCCCCAATCCACCACCTCATATTTCAGGATCAGGCGGGCATCTACGCTCAGCGTGGCACGGATGTTTACCTGTGTATTACGGGCGATGGATTTCAGTGCACCCTCGGCGATGAAAGCCTTTTGGGGATAGGTCCCTTTCGCCAGCGTGGCGAACCCGATGGTATAGGGCGAGTCCGTCATTTCCGGCAGCCAGGCGTAGGAAGGATAGATGTAGCATACCAGCATCTTTTCGCCGTATGCGGGGATTTTGATGTAATCCGCCTCCGTTTCATAGGGATAGCTCTTGGCTTCGTACGCAGTACTGCCGGGCACATCCAGCGACTGTTCGCCGAAAAGATAGAGCCTGTCGCCGAAGAAAGTGCCGAAATTTACCGCCTTGATGTTGATCTCGGAATCCAGATCGTTATTCATGCTGATATTGAGCTTGGCCACGCAGCGCACTAATTGTGCTTCGAGAGGTTCCCCGGGAGTACCTGTCGGGGAGCCTGATTTTACCTCGTAGTCGCGTACAATCCAGCTCATGGGCAGCCCCTTATCTATATTCACTTCGGAGAACCGTTTCGGGAAATACGTACGATCAGGGTCTTCCAGCAAAGCCTTCTTTGATGTCCGGCCCGGTACGTCTACAAGCTCAAACTCCTCCGTATCGTAATCCTTACCCAAGGCAGCCTCGTTGGCCAGGACACAGAAAGTCACCTTGCCCACGGGCACATTTTCTATCGTCACCGTTTGGGCGGCAAGTTCTTCCGGCGTGAGTTTGTGGTTTACGGCAATTTTGTTACCGTCCGTCACCACCAGCACGCGCAGGGTGTTTATCCGGTTTTCCAGCGTGGCGTACTCATCCTCCGTACCGTCGGTGCGCGTACCGACGGCTCCGGCCACCGACATGCGCAGGGTGACGGAGGTGGTTTCTCCGTCCACAGGCCAGGGTGCCGCACTGTCACTGGCACATCCCGCCAGCAGGAACGGCAGGCACACCGCTGCCAGGTACAGGGCAAGCCATCCGGCAAGATATGATTTCAGTTCTCTTTTCATAGCTTCGTCTGTTTTTTATTCTTGGTTGGTCGTTTCATCCGGTCCCCACGACACTTCGGTGTCCTTCGTATCCCAGGGCTTCACCTTCCACGTGAGGGTAAGCGAGGATGCCGAGACGGTCAGGGTGTAACTGTACTGCTGGGCCGCATCCCAGTGGGGTATCTCCGTCGTGGCGAGTTCTACCTCAGCTGTGCGGTCGTCCCCCGTGTCGCCCTTGAGACGGTAGGCCATGTTGATGACAGCATCTGTCAGGTCGGCAGCGGTATGGGGAGGCAACAGCACATCCTGTAGCATGGTTATGGTGTTGCCGCCGGACACCGTAATATTCCCGTCGGCTTTGGTCAGCCGGCTGTCCCCGTCGGTGGTCTTTTCGCCACCGCTCCACGAGGGAGTGCCCGATGCCGGACAGGTAAGGTTGGCCTTCCAGGTCACGCCGTTCACCTTGAAGGCTGTGACCGTAGCCTCGCATCCCACGGCTTTTACCGCAAAGCTGAGCCGCGCCAGCTGGTGGGCGAAAGTGAAGGTCACGGGACCGGGGTCCTTCGTCAGCACATCCGGAGTTTGGACTGTCTGCTGTGCTGTCATCAAGTCGGTGCCGTGCGTGGCGTCGAAGTTGGTAATGGTGATTGTGCCGTTCACCGCACATGCCGCATTTACGCCCGTGCCCAGCTTGTCTGTTGAGGGATAGAGGGCGTAGAAGCGGTAATCGAGGCCGGGATGCCAGTAGCGGGTGTCCTCGTAGCCCCAGCCCGGATTGGCAGCCGACCAGAAAACGCGCTTATTGTTGAATACTGTCCCGCTCTCCGTGCCGCCCGCGTTTGCGTACCATCCCCATACGGAGAAAGCGTTTTCTTCCTTCTGCATGTCCCCCGCGTTATCGATGGCCGAACGGGTAAGCGCGGGGGTTCCGAAACTGATCGTCCGCGTGTCCGTAACCTCCTCTTCCGGACCCGGAGTCTCCGCACAGGAGGAAAACATCAGCGCCGCCGCAACCAGCAACAACACGCCCCTGATCGTGTTATTTCTCTTATTCATACCTTATGTCCGTTTTTTTTAATTTGTTTTCTCATTGTGACCGGGAAGGGAACATTCAACCCCGCCCGGCCCGGGTAGTTTAATTTGCAAAATCTACGTCAACTGGAGTATTGTCCGTTCCCCAGGAATCGACAGTAGCGCTAAAGTCAATTGCATAACGATCGTCTCCGGGTAAGGTCGTCTCGCTTAATTTTACCTTATAAGTATAAATATTATTGGAATTCCATGTTGCCTGAGCTGTTGCAATCGTTTTAGTCAATGTTTGAGCGGAACCCACATTTTCCCAGTCAGTTCCATTGTGTTCCTGCAACTGTACAGTGAAAGAGAGTTTGACTCCGCTATCAGGTGTCTGCGGAATGACATAAAAAGTCTGTCCCACTTCTTCTACCGACGTTTCTCCGGTTATGGATTTATCGGTTACAGTATAAGAGGTAGAAGTAGAGAAGGTAACGTCAGCAGAACCCTCTGCTGCTTTAGTCCAGGTCCAGCCATTATTATATTTGTAAACACCCTTACTAAAGATGCCTGAACCTGTACTCGTATTTGCACCTGCCAACGTAAGATTAGTAATCACAAGCTGTGTTTCCTTACCGAAATTACTATTTTTCTCGAACAGGATACGTATTTTGGAAAGGATATGACCAAGGTTGAATGCAACGGTACTCACACTGCTTAAATCCTCCGAAGTGGTCTTAGTCGCCTCACCATAAACAAGATCGTACTGGTTAGCGGTAGCGTTATCTACGGTAGCGGTCAACTCCATGTGGCCGTCGCTATAACCAAAATTGGCGGAAAGATTGGCTCCCGCTCCCGGACTGATGGCTGCGAACTTATAGGTACGGTTTTTAAACCAATACTTGGTGTTGTCATACTTCCAGGGGTCAGATGCTGAGCTTCTGTAAACCTTATCACCGGCAAACAGATTCTGGCTTTCATTTGAACCTCCGTAGACATAAAAATCAAGCAACTTATTGGTTACCGTACCTTCATCATTCGTTACGGCACGTGTGGATTTGTTCACGAACGTCTCGAAACCGATAGCCTGGCTGTCATTGACGTCCACTACTTCACTTTTACTACAGCTTGCAAGAGTCGCTGTGACTGCTCCAAGCAAAATAAGACTTCTTTTCATAAAATTGAGTATTAAAAATGGAATATTATGGTTTTAAAAACAGCATTGTTTTTCTGAATATGCCTTTGTAAGCGGACTAGACCGGCAGTTCGTATTCGTGTCTGTCGCCCCAGTCGCCGACCTCCACATCAAAACCCGAACCTCCGGACTCACCGTCTTCGTCGGACACTTCCAGCCCCGTGATGACGATCACTCCGCCGCGTGGCTGCGCTTTCACCTGTTCGGTGATGTCCACCATGAACGGCGGGAGGTATTTCCCGTTTTTCAGGCGCACTTCGAGCTGCAGGGTGTAGTTGCGGTCAGTAGCCCGGGTATATCCGTCGCCCGGCCAGTCGGGGATGCCGAACGAACGTACCTGCGCCCACGAGCCCCAGTCGCAGACGGTGGCATCGAAGAACACCGTGGCTGCCCCGCTGCCCGTGTGCCCGTCCTGCAGGTAGACGCTCTCGGCCATACCCGCCAGTGCTCCGCGGGCCAGCGCCACGTATTGGGCTCCGTGGCTGAACTCACAACGTACCACGTAGGTGTAGACCAGCGGGCGCAGTTCCACGGGCAGGCTCACCGCCTCGTAGCCGGGCTTCGCCTCGTATTCCCCGAGGTAACTGCCGTAGAGCATATCGGGCTGCCCTACAGTGCGTTCGTCCTTGTGCAGTTCGCTGAATCCGGCTCGGGTACGGGTGCGCGTGGTGGCGGTTGCCGTGGCCGAAGAAGTCAGGTCGTTGAACACGATGTATTCCGTATTGTTGTTGTAAAACAGGATGGAGTGTCTGCCTTCGGTCATGGCCA
>ULQH01023271.1_pt1 | contig 13042 bp, 16 predicted proteins | sample 1954381 | NCBI WGS metagenome assembly ULQH01 (sample SAMEA4835653, study PRJEB28245) | human gut metagenome | biome: gut microbiome; material: fecal sample | place: Denmark | collected 2008
CGCTGCAGCACACCGGAGCTTTCTTCTTCCGTGATATGAAAGTCTCTGCTGACCAGCTTGACGACACCAGGAACATCCGCGGTATTCATCCGGGCGTCTTTGGCATCTTTCATCAGGTTGACCACCCGAGTGAAACGCACCTCATCCACCACGGCCCGTACCGTATCCTGAATCTTCATGGCAAATGCCTTATCGTCGGCTTCCAGCGTCTTATCGGAGTATAGCTGATAATTCTCCGTGGCCTCGTTGACACGGCCAACATGGTTGCGGCGCGTCTGGGCGTCGTTGACCACCATGCCATTGCTGCACACCAGACGGTAGACCAACGGCTGGATATTCACCGAGCCAAGCCCCACCTCGCTGTTGCTGATGATGATGCCTGACTGGACGATATCGCCGGGAGAGACCTCTGCTTGCAGCCGGGTGTTCACCACCTTGATATACATACGGCTTTCGGTGAGCTGGCAGCTTTCAAAGTGCATCCCTTCCATATCCTGCAGGACAGGAAGAACGATGCCGGCAATATCCAGATTGTCGATACGCCGGTAGCGGTTGCTAAGGAATGCCCGGGCGGTGCCGCCAATAGTGCGGACTAAGCGCACAGCGGGCTCACGCTCGAACCAGGCGTTCACATTTTCCGAAAGCAGCTGGGGATGCTGTGTCAGCATCTTGTCGTAGTAGGCCGCCGGGATCTTCAGATGGGTGCCGATCTGCCTGTGGGCGATGGCATTGATCTCCAGCGGCTCCACAGCCATCTCGCCAGACGGGGTATAGGCATTGAGATATAAGTCCGAGCCAAAAGGCTCCAGACGGAGGCTTCGGGTATCCATCACATAATCGGCCTTCAGTTCGGCCTGACGCTGGATCTCCTTTGCCATCTCAACAAGGCTTATCCCGGATTTCATTGTGTTTTCACTCCCTTCTTTGTATGATGGTGCTTACCAGGAGACCTGAATGCCCTGCGCCGTTGTTTCGGCAGAAAGACCATTGCTCTCAAATACTTCCACCAGACGGGGCCAGTAGACCTTCGCCGGAAAGTTGGAGAGGTGTTCCTGCGGCACCAACTCCTCACCCTGCTGAATGCAGATATCGCCGTTTTCACGCAGAGTGAGCTTGCTGTGGCCACGAGAGTTCAAATCCGCCACCAGTGCCTCCAAAACCGTGCGTCCGCTGTTTTCATACCAGATGCGCGGATCGATTGGCTGCTTGTTGGGCGGAATATTGTTCGGGTCGTCTGCCCCTGTTTCAGTCTTGGACAGCGGTACGATCCGGAGCAGATCGCAGCGAATAGCTGCGTCCTTGCCGAAGGTGATGTCCGCATGGTCAAAATCATCCACATTGTAAAGTCGGATGCGTCCGGTACCATTGGTGCGGATCAGCTCGGTCGGCTTGGGTTCGCACCACTCAAAGCAGGCGTTTGCATACGAGGAGCGCAGGTAGGTCAGGATGCGGTGATTTGCGTAGCGGAGCAGCAGATCATCCGAAATTGGTTCCTCCAGTTCCGGGACCTGAAATGTGCTCCGACTAACGCCTTCGGCATGAAGCTGCCGTTCCCGCTGCTGGCGCTGCCGGCGGCGTTTGGCCTGCTGCATATAGGGGAGCAGGAGGATCAGTACGACCCAAAGCCCCCAGAGGGTGAATACCCCAATCAGCAGCCAAGCCTGCCACGGTCCGCGCACCAGAGCCATGATGGCGATAACAGCACCAATCAGAATGGTGATGCTGCCGCTCAAAAGTCCTTTGTCGTTACTCATTTTTTGCCGTCCTTCCTGTAAATTTTGCCTGAAAACAAAAAAAGAGGGACCGCACCAAGTTTTTCAGTCCATTCTGAAAACTTGATACGGTCCCTCTGAGGTGCCGGTACTTATCCCGGCAGGGGTTCGCGGTCACCGTCCATCACCTCTGCGGGTGCAGGAACAGTCTCCGCTTGGTCGGAGCCATTCTGATCACTTTCCGGCTTTGCTCTGGAGGTTTGTCCGGGAAGGTAGCCAAAGTCAGTCAGCCATACTTTCAGCTTCTTGACCGTGCTTCCGTCCTTTTGGCGGACACCCACCAGTTTTTGCGATCCGGTGAGCCAGATCATGCTGCCCTTTCTGACCTTGAGCTTCATGAGCCTGGCAACAGCGTCGCCACGGGCCCATACCTGATAAAAGTCCGGCTGGTTACCGCCGTTTCGCTCCATAAGGTCAAAGCAGACATACGGTTGTTTTGTCTGGCCTTCTTTGGGAACAAGATCATGCATGACTCGGCCAAATACATGGATCTGTGCCATAACACTTCCTTTCTTCGCCTTTGGCGTTACTATCTATATATAAAAAGTGCCAGCAGCAATCCGGCCACAAAATGGGCGCGGAGATACCACTGACACTTGCATACAAACTTAACAGCGTGTGCAATGCGGGCTTTTGGCCTGCGGTACAGAACATCGGTCTGTATCCCATACGGGAAGCGCACAAAAATCAATTACAAGGTAAGTGTAACACTATATCTTGTGCCTGTCAAGTGGTATAATTCTATATATAGATATTTTCGCGCGGCGACTTACAACATATGGTTCATGTAACGATAGTAGTCATCCAGCAGGTAAAACTTCAATCTTCTGGCATAAGTTTTGCCATAGTGAATTGTCAGACCGTAGATGTTTCCGGTACCATCCACTCCAAGGGGACCCAGCCAGCAGTAGTTTTTGCCCTCGTCAAAGAACCAGAGCTGAATGTCCTGGTATTCTTCCTCGGTTACAAGGCCGGAGGCGGCCAGTCGGCAGCAATCTTCTTCCTGGAGCATTGGGCGGGAAAGAAAGCGGCGATAGAGTTCGTCCGACAGGCACAGGGCCTGCTGGTAGGTCAAAGGATTCGAATGACTTAACCACCAGCGTGTGACATCTTCAAAGGAATGCAGCTTCGGCTTTGGATCAAGCGCACGGAAAGTTTGGAGAAAGGCCTGCACATCTTCCGGTTTTGCCGGCGGCGGGATCGGGATTTCTTGTACTTTATTATCAAAAAATCCAAAAGCAATCTGTTCGCCGGTCTTATCTTCCAGAAGAAGAGAAGTTCGGGAAAGCGGAGATACCAGAAAATGTTCCATGGCAAAATTGGCATCCAGGAATTGCTGGATTTTGTATTGCTCAATGGTGTGTGGCTTATACATTGGCGAAACCTCCTTTTTGATGTTCCGCTTATTAAATAGGGAAGTATTTTCACTTTTCTGCAATGTAGATTAAATTTGAAAAGGCAAGCAAAAACTGCGGCACCATAACGGTTTGAACGGCACCGCAGCTTTTTCCTTATTCCGTGGGTTCTTATTCAAGGTTTTCATCCGCAGAGGAAGTCGTTTCAAGCTCTTCATACCCCAGAAAACTATTGGTAGAAAGGGCTGCGTCCAGGTAGTCATTTCCAACTGCGGGACGGCTCCCCGTCTGGAAATAGAATCGGTAGTGGGAACCAATCCGAAACCTGGAAGCTTTGCTCAAAAGCAGAGTGGTTTCTGCGCCTTGGGCATCTACTAACTGTACCTTGCGATAACGATGCAATGCGGGGGCGGTGTCACTGGTACAAACTCCTTCGACTACTTCATACCGGCCACAAGCGGCGGTGCTCCACAGGCTTCCGCTCAACACCAGCGAAGCGATGAAAATAATTCCGCCCAATGCCAGAAGGATGTGATCTGTGGTTGCGGTAAAAATTACGAGACTGACAGCGAGGCTGGCAAGCCCGGCCAAAGCGGTCAGTAGAATCTTACGCCGCAGCACAAAGGGGAATTGATCCCATTGTTTTTTCATGTGCTGATCCTTTCAAAAATGATTTGCTGGCGCAGGTACAGGTTGGCCACGGCCAGCGTGACAGCCTGACTGCTCCGGCTGTTCTTCATCATGCTGGCGATATTCTGGCAGGTGGTCTCGCTGTCACCGTACACCTTTTCCATCAGGACCCGTTCACTGTGGAGAGAGAAGACATCCTGCTCCACACATTTGATGATTTCGGCGGTGGAAAGAAGCGCCTGATGGGCCAGCCTCATTACACGGGATTCATAATCAGTCCGGCGGTCTTTATGGAATAGCTTCATAGCCTGCTTCATCGTTATCCGCCGGCTGAGTACCAGCTTGGCAGCGGACACGCCGCGTACAAATGCGGAGCCATTGGTGGGGATGACCCCAAGAGAGCTGAGCAGGTCGTACAATGCATCGAATTCTGTTTCGCCGCATCCGGATACCAGAAGGCCGCGGATGAGCAAACGGTTGACGCAGGCATCCCAGGGACGGGCAACACATCCGCCAAGGGAGGAGGCCAGCTTGTCACACTGGCAGGAAATATCATCCCATTTGGAGATCCGCCAGTTCAGTGCAGTCCACACGACCATTTCCTGCATATCCACCATGTATCGCTCCCCACCCAGCACAATGACCGGGCAGGAATGTCCGCACCCGTTGGCCTCCCGCTCCAGACGGCCGACCGCAGTATACAGCTTTTTTAATTCCATAGCTTCAAAACCTCCTTTTAAATATCCTTTACTGCTGTATGACCGCGGTTTTCAACAGACTCAAAGCAGACTTGCCAAAAAGCGGGGATCACAGCGCAGCTTGGCCGCAGAGCGAGAGATCCAGGCGCCTACATGAGAAGGAGGCACATGATAGATTTCCGCAATATCTGTGACCCGCATCCCTTGTAGTTTAAGAGCAAGCGCCTCAATACCGAGTCTGGCTACACCGTCATATTCCTGTTTGCTGGCCTCCAGGAGCGACAGTGTTTCTACCAGGGACATACGAGCATCAAAATCATCGGCCTGCGGTTCCAACGCCTCACCGTCTGCCGCCAACTCGCCATGCTCGCCAATGATAAGACGGCTGAAATGGCTCCGGTGATTGCATACCTTTCTACAGTAGGATAAGAGACCGTTTTTTACGACTGTTTTGGCGTAGGTGGAAAATTGTGCCCGCCCGTCATCCTTATAAGTGGCTGCAGCTTTGCAGAGCCAGAGGCATCCCTCTTGAAACAAATCGCTGTACTCCAGGCCGCAAATGGTGGGATTGACATGGATATAGTCACAAATCACCCAATGTACCACAGGCAGATTCTGTGCAACGAGTTCCTGTTGTGCTTTCGTTAGGCTATTCATATTTTCGCCCCCCATCAGGCTGCCGCCTTCATGTCGGCGGGAGGGCCAGACGCCTGTTTGCACAGACGAATCACTTCATCGCACATCCAATCAGAAAATTGTCCGATATGAGCCTGGTGCTCGTTTAAGCCCAATTTGGCCTGTAGCCAGATATAGACCTCCCATTTTTCCATGTTCCGGCTCTGTTGCAGCTGACGAAGCGCCTGGTGCGCCAGAATCCGTTTGTGTCGCAGATCACCATTGGCCAAGACTCCCATGGGCAGGCGCGTCCGATCATGGGCGCTCACATAAGCGTCACAGGCAGGCCAGCGATCACAGAGATAGAGAAATTTTCCCTGAGAGCGCCGGTTGTGCCCATATATAACACTAGCGGGGCGAAGCGAAGCGTTGGCGTGACAGTATGGGCATTTAATTTTTTTTAACTTCATCATAAAATCATCACCTCCAAAAACGCGCCGAAGACGGCGCAATGACGTCTTTTTGGGTATAAATTAGGGGGCGCTGCCACAGGACCACGCAGAGCAAAGCTGGTGAAGTGTGCAGTTAGACGGGTCCGGCGTGTGCCATTCAATGTATTTTGAAAAGGCAGATTCAAAGGAACGGCGCGGCAGGACAGCGCTGCACTCGGCGGGATCAACTTGCTCGCCGGTCAGCTGATGAACCGATTCGGCAGACAGCAGCATGACCTGCCCGCACTCATCCACGGTAAACAGAAAACCCGAGCATGGTTTTTCATGTTCATGTGGGCAGACCTCACAATCACAGGAGATAAAAATGGCGTTGCGCCAGTTTCCACCAGTGGCACGCAGAAAGGAATAAAATTTGCAGGGTGTATTCATCCTGTACCTCCGTTATTCGTTTTTTGAAAAACAAAAAGCGGGGGCCGGTTGTGGATATCCACAAACCGACCCCCGCATATTGGCGCTTAGGCGAACAGACCCTCGATCTCCTGGGTGATCCGGGGGATGACCGTATCGTTGAAGATGAGGGTCAGAGCCGCCAGGAGCAGCGCACCGAGGACGACAGCGATGATGATCTTCACAGCGTCAGAGATATAGAAATCGCCGCACTGGTTGGAGAGCGCCGTGCGGGCGCGAAGGACGAGGCCGTTGGCTTTGTTGCAGATGCAGCTGGTAAACTTCTTCATGAAAATACCTCCTGAGAGTGTGATTATTGAATGGTTGGGTGCAGCCTGTCAGGAGCGACGGATCGGCTTGAGCAGGCCGTTTTTGTTGGAACGGGGCTTGTCAGGATATACCTTGGGCTTCTGATGCAGAAGCTGGTGGAACCGGCGGCGAATCCGATTTTCGCCGTCAGGCGGAATAAACTTTTTCTTCGCCATGGAATTCTCCTGTTCAGACGATAAATCAAGGCCGGCCTGCTGACAGGCCGGCCTTGTGGCAAGGTTGATAGCAGCCGGTACGCCGGCTGCTATGGGAACCCGCTGACATACACGGTATCACCTCCAATATGGGTTGGTTCCCGAGCGGGGGAGTTGGTATATAAAGCTCAGACTTGAAGTGTGAGCGGGAACCTGTTAGCCGAAGAAAGCCCCGAGAGAAGCCAGAACCTCCGTACAGAGGACAACCAGATAGATGATCATAATACAGATCAGCATCATCATGGAATAACGCTGGATCTTCTTGGGCCGTTTGGCAGCTTCTTTTTTCAGGTTGTTCTGTTCGATCTGCCGCATATCAAAGCAGATCATCTTGAAGTACATCCGCTGGTCGTCACCGCGTAGTACGCCGATCAGGCCTCGGATCACATCAGACAACATGGGGCTGCCGATGCGGGTCTCAAAGTGGATCAGAGCGTTTTCATAATTGCCGGTTTTCATGTCGGCAATTGTTTGATCCAGTTCTGCACTGAAATCCTTACCTGCAACGCGGCGGTAGGAGGTGAGAATTTTCAGTACATCACGATCATTCTCCAGATTCTGCCCAATGGTCAAAGCAAATCGGGGTATCTCGCTCTCAATGAGTTTGCGACGCTTCTTAACAAAATCGAAGACGCTGTAATAGGTCGAAAACCACAGTGCTACCGCCAAACCAATCAGGATCGGAACGGCCAGCGGCATAAGCGGCGCCATGAGCAAAGCGCAGAGACCAACGGCGCCCGCCCGGACCCATGCCCGGGCGGTATAGACTTCCGGTGACAGTTCCAGGCCGACAATGTCCAGTGCCCGCTGAAGCTTATTGCGCTTGAGCTTATCCAGTTTCAGATATGGAGCGAGCAGCCCGGCGATCTTGGTAGTGTAGACGTCCAGTAGCTTTTCTGCTTTGCTGCCCTGCTGCTTACGGGCCAGCATCATCATCCGAGAGGTCTTCTTAGTGGGAATGTCCACGAAGGCGCAAGTCAGGTTATAGGTGGCGAAACCAAAACAGATGATCGCCAAAAGAGCCAGAAGCGTCATGCGCCGTCACCTCCGTATTCAATGGGTTTGCTCAGCTTCATGATCTGGGTCAAAGCGAACAGAATGATGGCCGCACAGATCGCCAGAGCGATTTTGCCGGGAGTCGTAAAGATGAGGGTATGGAACCAGTCTTTGTTCAGGAAATAGAGCAGCGGCACATTGGCGATCACTAGGAACATCATTGTGATGGCTTCCCGGCGCGGCCCCTGCATCATGGCCTCCAGTTCAGACTGTACCACACGCACATCACTGAACTTTTGGGCAATGGTGGGCAGCGTGTTTTTCATGGAACGATCAGACTGACACTGAATCAAGATGTTGCACCACTCATGAAAGACCCGGTTGGGTATCTTCATCTTGAGGGAGTTGATGGCGCTTGTCAGATTGGCATTGATCAGCTCCGCCTCGTAGACGAAAGCTTCAAAATTGGCCTTTACCGGCTCGTTGATGTAGGGCAGGTTCTCTTTGACAGCCCGGATCAGATCCTCGGTGCGCAGATAAGAGGTGGTGATGATGGAGATGGCGGTCTCCAGTTCCTCATTGAGATGCTTCTTGTAGCTGGCGGCAGTGCTTCGCAGGTACCAAATAGGGGCAAGGGAAAATCCAATGCCCAGAATCGGCACCATATACACATTATTGATGAGCAGCGCAAGTACGGCACCCACCGCAAATAGGATAAGCGACAGCCGTTTGACGGCCTCATAACGGTCAGACCGGCCGGTGCCTTTCAGGATCTGCTTCAGCTCATAATCCTGATTGAAGAATCCCTTGGCGGGTGTGCCCATCAGAACATTGAGTTCATCAGACAATGTGGCCGCTTTGCGCTGGGAGCGGAAGAGAGCGTCAATGAAATCGCCCGGGCGCACACCGAACAAAGCCAGGAGGCCCGCGCTGATAAGCGAAAAACATATGATATAGATCCACTGCAATGCTTAATCCACCTCCTTAGGGGGCTGCATGAACTCGGCCAATTCCTTGTTGGAAATACCGTTGTCCAGCAGGCGCTTTTTCAAAGTGTCGGAGATCAGGCCGACCTTCCGATGGTGCCCGACCACACGGACATTCCCATCCCTGTCGGTCACATTGTCCTCTACCTCAAACTTATATAGTGTGTGGGAGACGAGCTGACCATCTCGGAAGTCCTCACCCTCCAGGATTTCCATGATTTTGCGGGAGCGATCCTCCAGCTGTTTGGTGAACACCACGATGGGGTAGGCCTCTACCATGATTTCCATGAGCACAGAGTCATCCATACTGTATTTGCGCTTGGCGAGGGTCATCATTCTGCGGTATGTGCTGTTGCAGGAATTGGAGTGGATGGTGGTGCAGACCGTGTGGCCGGTTCGGGAGCTCTCTGCTGCAGACAGACTTTCCGCCGCAGACCGCATCTCACCGACGCCGATCACATTGGGATGCTTGCGCAGAACCCGCTCCAAGAGGAAGTCCTGGTTGATGTTCAGAGCCGGATTCTCGCTGGGGCGGGTCAGCAGGTGGATGACAGAATTCAGGATGTTGCCGTTCTCGTCCCGTTTGACCAGATCAAACTCACGGCTGCCCTCCTCGATGGTAATGAGGCGCTGGTTGTTGGGTACATTGGAGAGCAGCCAGGCCATGATGGTAGTCTTGCCGGAACCCGTGGAACCAGCGATGCACACACTGACACCGTACCGAATACAGGCCATCAGGAAGTGAAGCATCTCAGCCGTGGCGCTTCCGGAATCCAGAAGCTTCTGTTCAGAGACCGTCTGCTGATTAACGATACGGATGGAGGCATTGATACCAACATCCGGGTCCACGATAGGGGTCTTATCCACGGAGATACGGATGTTCTTATCCAGAAACCCCACCACGCTGGGCATCGTATCGTCGATGACCATGCCGCAGGCGTTGAGCATACGCCGTACCACATCAATGGCGTGCTGCGGAGAAGAAAACTTGTCCGGGATCTTGATGCTGCGGCCGCCGGCCTCGATCACCTCAATGTCATTGTAGGCATTGATATTGACTTCTTCGATGCCGGGCTTGTAGATCCATTTCTTCAAAAAGGAGTACCCGGCCATATCTTCATAGAGCTGCTCGCAAAGCTGCTCGGTGGTCAGCCCGCTGATAGCATATTTGCGTTTGACGATGTACTGCACCATCAGTTCTTTCAGCAAGGCTGTGGCCCGCTCGGCATTGGCTTCGCCAGCTTCGGCAATGGTGGATGCATGATTCTCAGCAAAATACCGCTGCACATCCTCCAACACCTGGTCATAGGTCAGATCCTGATTGGCGGCAGGCGCAAAGAATATGTCGTTGAGGTTATTCATCGGCATCGTCCTCCTCGAACTCTTCCTCATCGTCAGGATCTTCCTCTGCGGCCTGTTCCGCAAACTCCATTTGCTCCAGCGCATCCAGCACCTTGTTGAGCGAAGCGGTGTACTTGGGATTGCAATATTTAATGGCCTGGAACATGCCACCCTCAGTGGCACAACGGTCGATTTCCTTGCCGTAGGGGAGCAAACCATCAAACCCTCCGATGATATACCCCATTTCATCCAGAGCATGGAACGGCCGGGCCATACCAGCAAAGATCAGGTGCTGATCGTAGTGAAAACGTCCATCTACCAGCAGCGGCTGATGGGCCTTCAAGTAGTTGATCCCTTTCAAATCAGGGGTGAGCAGCCTGACGACCAGATCACCGGATTCAATGGCCGCCGGTGTGAACACATTGGTCATGTTGGAACTGCAGTCCAAAATGACGAAATCCACCAGTTTGGCTGCCGCATTGACCAGCTGGAGCACCATGGCGTATTTGATTTCCGGGTAACTCAGAGGATTCTCACCAGCGGAATACCCCATCAGGCCAATAAACGGATAGCTTTTCAGAACCGTGACATGGCTTGCCACCAGCGAGGTATCAATCTCTACGCTGCTGAGAACCTGGCCCACCGAGGCGTTGGTCTGAATGATCTGATCCGGCAGCCAGACCGGGAGCATGGGAACGCTGATCTCCGCATTGATGATGATGGCTTTCCGCTTATCTCGGGTCAGGGCTTTTGCAAGAATGCAGGAAAACATACTTTTCCCGCTTCCCGGACTGCCCCAGACAGTAATGACTTTTCCCATCGTTTCCGACCTCCTTCTGTTACTCAGCCGGTTGGCTGGTGTCCGCGGGGGGCGTTTCAGCGCCGCTGTCCGGCGCCTCAGAACCGTCCTCGGCCGTAGGCTCGCTGCCCTCCGTAGTCTTACCATCTTCCGTCAGCGTTTCGGGAAAATAGATCTCCTGCAGAGTTTTGTCCTGCGCTGCCAGAAGTTCCTCGGCCAGCTGATCGTTGTTACGGGAGATCAGGGCCACATGGGCGACGCCGTCGTTTTCCATCTCTGTGATGATCCGGGCCTGCTCAGGTGTCGCCAGAACTGTGATGGTAGCAGATTGCTGCCGCTCTTCGTCCTCCGTGGGCTCCTTGGTGTTGTCCACATTGACGCCATCGGAATCGGTAACCGACAGCACTTTAACAAAGCGGAGCTCCGGGACCTCTTCTGCTGTCTCCAGGAAGTGATAGATCCGAATGATGTCGTTGGGCTGGAGCTTGTCGGAGAGGCCGGAGGCCAGCGTCTTAACAGTCATTGAGATAGCTACCTTTCCAGAAGGAATGTCATTGAGTGCCACATCCGAAGAAACCGGAACACTGCTGACCTTGCTGGTAAGGATGTAGTCACCCTCAGCCAAATCCGCTGTTACATACAGCCCCTCTACATCGCTGAGACTGTGCGCAACATTGGAGGGCAGATTGTAGCCGCCAACTTCCACAACCTCGGCATTGTCCGAGGTGATTTTTTCGCCTTTCAGCACCGGCTGCGTGATACGGACGATTTCGGCTTTTCCGTTGGTCTGACGGGCGATGGTGGGGAGGGCAACAAAGGCAATGACTGCTGCCAGGACCAGGGACAAAATGCCGAAGATAAAACGGTTGTTCAATTTCATAAGCATAATCTCCTAATGCAAAAATAGTTCGGCCAATGTCGCCGCAGAGCAGCCGCAGGCCAGAAAAGGTAGAAACGGGATGGACAAAGGGCGCCGATCCCGGTAAATCCGCCGAATCATCAAAATGATGGGCATAGCACATACTGCGGAAACCAGAAAAACGATGGACATACCGGAAGGACCATAGATGAGTCCCAGCACACCGCAGAATTTGATGTCACCGCCGCCCATGCCGGTCCCTCCAGTCACCATGGCAGCAGCCAGAGGAATACTGAATCCAAGCAGAGCACCTATTAAGGACTTTGCGAATATCGGCCAGAGCCAAAGCGGAGGTTGTCCGCAGTCCAGTGCGAACCACGCTTTGATCAGCGGTGCCGCCGCAGCCAGCGGGATAAAAAAGACGAGCGCCCGGTCGGGCACTCGCCGATGAAAGATATCGTAGAAGGCAAAACCGACAATCACCAAAAATGCGGTGAGCAGATATGCCGACCAGATACTATTCTCGATTGGTATACCAGTCATCATAGAGGCTCCCGTTGATCGATACATAATCGTTCAGATTGATGCTCAGCATCCCATCCGGCGTCCAAGTGTCCCAAACCTGAGTGAATACTGTATAGTTGGTAGAATCCGGAAACCAGATAGGCGTAAAATGCACCGTTCTGTTGTAAGTGGAGAAGTCGTTAGGCTGGAAGGTGAATTTTGCACTTCGACCACTGGACACCCGCTGCAGAAGACGCAGATAGGTTTGGTACTGGAATTCAGGAAACACAGAAAACGCCGTCTGCGGATGGGTAATGTGACTGGTGGGGGCATCGGTGGAGAGCGTTGCGGTCACATCCTGCTTGACGCCGTATCCGCTCTTCATGGCCTTGCCGGAGGCAGTCGGTACAATGTCATCCGGCATCAGAGACATGACACCACTGATTGAAGCGGAGTAACCGGTGTATTCATATTCCCAATAGCCTTCATCGACCCAGTGCCCGCCATCTTCTCCGTGGTCACACCATACCCATACCGGCACCCAGTAACAGCTCCAAACACCCCAGTTGGCGGTCAGCTTCTGTGTTTCGCTGGGAAGGGAAGGCAGTGTATAGCTCGGATTGGTATCCGTAGCTACGGGATCGGGCGGGATGTGTTCGTTCAGATCTACGATTTTCGCCACAAAGGTATCCTGAGCGGTATAAGCGCCGCTGACGGATACCGTTATAGTGACTGTCTGGGGAGTGGAGGGAGTGTGCCATTTGACCCAGACTTTCTGGCTGTCGCCAGCCGGAATCACGATATTGTTGACCCGGTAGGATGTGCCGAGAATAGAAAAAGTCACCGAAGCGGGGTTATCCGGTGTAAGGTCGGTATCAGTCCGAAGTGTCACGGTCGTGATTACATCGGTATCTACCCGATACTCTACATCAGGAGCCTCAATCTCGCCTTCGGGCGGGATTTCATCAAACCAGACGATGCCAACGCCGAGGGTATTGATGATGTCGGAGTTGTTTTGCGTCCCGGTGGTGCTGCCGCCCCAGGCAGAAATGCCCAGGTCACTG
>ULQH01004440.1_pt1 | contig 12768 bp, 12 predicted proteins | sample 1954381 | NCBI WGS metagenome assembly ULQH01 (sample SAMEA4835653, study PRJEB28245) | human gut metagenome | biome: gut microbiome; material: fecal sample | place: Denmark | collected 2008
ATGGGAAGGGACAGGATATTATCCGGCCCATGGCCAGTACCACGAAAATTATGACCTGTATCCTGGCTCTGGAGAACGGAAGGGGGGAGGATACGGTGAAGGCGTCCTCCAATGCCGCCTCCCAGCCCAAGGTGCACCTGGGGGTACGGGAGGGAGAGGAGTACAGGCTGGAGGACCTTTTGTATGCCTTGATGCTGGAATCCTATAATGATGCGGCTGTGATGATAGCGGAGCACATAGGAGGCAGCGTGGAAGGGTTTGCCGCAATAATGAATGAGAAGGCTGTGGGGCTTGGCTGCGGGGATACCTATTTTATTACGCCCAACGGGCTGGATGGGGTAAGGACAGATGAACAGGGAAAGGAACATATCCATTCCACCACAGCCTCTGATTTGGCCCGAATCATGCGGTATTGTGTGACAAAGTCCCCTGCCAGGGATGAATTTTTAAAGATAACGCAGACCCAGAACCACTATTTTACGGATACGGCAGGGAAACGCTCTTTTAACTGTTATAATCACAACGCGTTTCTGACTATGATGGAAGGGGTCCTGTCCGGGAAAACGGGATTTACAGGAGGAGCCGGATATTCTTATGTGGGAGCCATGGAGAACCAGGGAAGGACCTACGTCATTGCCCTTCTGGGCTGCGGCTGGCCGCCTCATAAGACATATAAATGGTCGGATGCAAGAAAGCTCTACTCCTATGGGCTGGAGCATTTTAAGATGAAGGATGTGTTCCGGGAGGAAGCCTTTGCCAGGGTTCCCGTGGCAGGAGGACTGTGCTGGAAGGAAGGGGAAGGCGCCACTGACCAAGTGGAGCTGTCCATGATGCTTAAACCCGATGATATGCATCTGACACTGCTGATGGGAGAGGGGGAGCAGGCGCGGGTGGTGAAGAAGGTTCCTTCTATATTAATGGCCCCGGTCAGAGAGGGACAGCAGGTGGGAACCGTGGATTATTACCTGGGAGAGGTGCTGGTAAAAAGGTTCCCAGTCTATGCCGTGCAGGGAGTGGAGAAGATGAATCTGAGACGGGCCGCGGACCGGGTGCTGGATTTGTTTCTGGTGAGATAGGAAGGGGACAGGGGAATTTTACCAGGGCATGGGAAGGGGATTTTAAGGGGCTTTGGCCGGGATATGCCAGGATTTGCCACATTATTTAATCTTTTCTTACAAATCTTTGTATTATGTGAAGTTTCCGCCGTTCTTGTTGACATATCAACGCTTTTGTCATTATAATAGGATTAATGTCATAAAATAGAAATTCATACGAATTTTGGATATGAATGAAGATACAGGAGATTTTTACATAATGAAGGGAAAAAAGTTAAAAAGGGGCCTGGCGCTTGTGCTGGGACTGATGCTGGCCGCTGAGGTTCCGGCATCTGTGGCTGCGCCTTTTAAAATGTTTGATTCCTATGCATATACAGGGGCGGCCACGGTTAAGGCCACCTCTTTGAATGTACGCAGCGGAGCCGGCACCGGATATTCATCGGTGGGCAGGCTGGCAGCGGGAGCGGCCGTTACCGTTATCGGGGAACAGCGCGGAACAGACGGCAATACATGGTATCAGATTCAATACACAGGAACGGGCGGAGCCGTTAACACCGGCTATGTCTCATCGCTTTATATCAGGCTTCCGGTGGCCTATACCACGGATTCTAATTTTGAAGCATATCTCACCTCACAGGGATTTCCGGAGAGCTATAAAAACGGGCTCAGGCAGCTTCACGCCCAATATCCGAATTGGGTATTCAAAGCCAAAAACACAGGTCTGGACTGGAACACGGTTATTGAAAATGAGTCTGTTCTGGGCCGCAACCTTGTGGCCACGGGCAGTGTTTCCTCCTGGAAATCCGTTGCCAACGGAGCTTATAACTGGGACAACAGTACGTGGACCGGATTCGACGGCAGCAACTGGGTGGCTGCCTCCGAGGATATCATACGGTATTACATGGACCCCAGAAATTTCCTGGATGAGACGTATGTGTTCCAGTTCCTCAACCATGAATATGATGCCAATACACAGACAAAGGAGGGGTTAAACAGCCTCATAAACGGCTCCTTCCTTTCAGGGACAACGAATTCCACAGGAACAGGGGGAAGTGATTTCTCCAGCGGGCCAGGAGCTTCTTCGGAAGGTCCCGGTTCAGGCGGTCCCGGCTCCTCAGGCAGCTCCTCAGGTTCTTCCAAGGGGCCCGGGCGCAGCAGTACCTATGAAGATACACAGCATGGACCAGGGGTTTCCGGCAGTTCAAACGGCTCCGGGTCAGCAGCGGTCTCTCCGGGAGGCAGCTCCTCAGGCGGCTCCTCAGGGAGCGGCAGTCCTTCCGGCAGCGGGGAGGTGAGTCTGGAGTCCCCGCACGCATCCATTGAGCCCAGAGAGCGCAATATAGTGTCTGCCAGCGTAAGCCTGGTGGCTCCGGGACAGGACGGTTCCGCCAGCAGCAGTGGTCCCGTGTCCCCGGGCCAGAGCGGCAGCGGCACTTCAAGCGGTCCGGTGGCGTCACCCGCATCGGAAAATGTGGTGGGCCAGACCGGCACGTCGCCGGGAGGCGGCTCCACCGGAGCAGCGGCTTCTTATGCAGACATCATCATGGCCGCGGCCAGTCAGTCAGGGGTAAGCCCTTATGTGCTGGCAGCCATGATACTCCAGGAGCAGGGTAATAATGGTACAAGCCCTCTTATTTCCGGATCCTATTCCGGTTACGAGGGATACTACAACTTCTTTAATGTGGAGGCATACCAGTCCGGCGCAGTGTCCGCCATTGAGATGGGACTCAGGTTTGCGTCCCAGTCCGGTTCCTACGGACGTCCCTGGAACACGGTGGAGAAGGCCATCCGGGGCGGCGCCCAGAATTATGGGGATAATTATGTGAAAGCCGGGCAGAATACATTTTATCTGAAGAAATTCAATGTCCAGGGGGCAAACCTTTATAAGCACCAGTATATGAGCAATATCCAGGGAGCTGCCTCAGAGGCGGCCAAGCTGTCCCAGGCATACACGTCTGATTTGAAGAAGACAGCCCTGGAGTTTCATATCCCTGTATTTAACAATATGCCGGAGCAGCCCTGCGTGGCGCCTACCGGAGACGGAAGCCCCAACAACAAGCTGTCCGGTCTCGGAGTGGACGGTTTCAATCTGACTCCAAGCTTTAACAGGGATACCCAGGAATATAATCTGATTGTGGATTCTTCTGTGTCCAATATTACAGTCAGCGCATATGCGTCGGATTCCAATGCGCGTGTGGACGGCGCAGGCAATGTCTCCCTGCAGAATGGCGGAAACGACATTTCCATCGCTGTGACTGCCCAGAACGGAAGCGTGAGGACCTATACCATCCATGTGGTGAAGCAGGACGGCGGTCCTACCCAGGGAAGCGCAGGCTCACCTGTATATGGGGGAGGCGGCAGTTTTGACGGTACGGTCAGTCCGGACGGCAGTTCAGGCGGCAGCGGCAGTTCAGGCGGCAGCGGCGGACCAGGCGGTTCAGGCGGACCGGGAAGTCCTTCCAGAAGCGGCAGCGGACCAGGCGGAAGCAATGTAACCATTGTAGAAGTGCAGTCCTGATAAAGGGAAAATTTTATAATCAGAAAGTGGGAAATGATGATGATTAGACGTATGAGACATGCGGCTGCAGTTCTGGCAATGGCGTGCATGATGACAGTCATGATGCCGGCGCAGATGATAACGGCCTTTGCGGCAAATGCGAGAATCGCCTTTTCCGACCCATCCGCAACCGTGGGCGGCAAGATCAAGGTGAATATGAAGATAACCAGCAGCGACAGCCTGGCCAATGCGGATGTGATGCTGTCCTATGATTCCGACATATTGGAATTTGTGGACGGCACCAACGCGGACGGAGGGGCGGGAGCTGTCCGGGTCCATGGGGACGCAGGCACGCCCAATACGGGAACCCTTGCATTCACCCTTAATTTCAATGCCATAGCGGCCGGGACCAGCAAGATTGAGGTTACCAGCCAGGAAATTTATGATTCCAACTCACAGATTGTGACGGTTAACCAGCAGGGAAGCTCCACTGTGACGGTCAGTGCCCTGCAGTCAGCTTCCAAGGATGCCACTCTTAAATCACTCCAGATTTCACCAGGAAGCCTGACGCCGGCATTTTCACCGGATGTGGACACCTACGCGGTGACCGTTGGAACGGATGTGGATAAGGTTATTGTCAGCGCGGATTGCACGGACGGGAACGCCACCAAGGTGGTCAGCGGAAACGAAGGACTCCAGATGGGCGAAAACCGCGTGACATGCCGCGTGACAGCCCAGGATGGCGAGACCATCAAGGAATACGTCATTGTGGTGACCAAGGCAGAGGGCGGCGCCAGCGCTGCGGATGCCGATGCTTCTTCCCAGGTAAGGATGCGGATAGCCGAGCGCGTCATCACCATTCTTCCGCCTGATCCTGAGGTGAAGGTTCCGGAAGGATTCAAGGAGAGCACCATCAATATTGACGGCCACAAGGTTCAGGGCTGGGTATGGGGCTCTGAGGCAGAGCACCAGTACTGTGTTGTGTACGGCATGAATGAGGCCGGAGAGAAGGGCTTCTACCGTTATGACATGAGGGACGATGAGAGGACCATCCAGCGTTACTTTGAGGACCCGGCCATCAGCGGTTCCGTGACAAAGGAAGTGTACGATGAGCTGGCCCTTACATACGACAAGATTTACGATGATTACAGTCTCCTTAAGATACTGCTGATTGTGACCATTGTCATTGCAATCATTCTGCTGGTCATCCTTCTGGTGGTTTTATTTACCAGGGGTTCCGGGAAAAAGGGCGGCAGCCGGGATGAACTGGGTGACAAGAAGGACGGTCCGCGGGGCGGCCGGGGCAGGAACAGAAGAAAGGAAAAGGCAGAGGAGCCTGAGCTTTTGGAGCATTCAGAGGGTTATCAGGAATACGCCGATGAGGAGGGCTGCCAGGATTCTGACTGGTACGATGAATCTCAGGAATATGAGGATGATTCTGCCTACGGCGATGATGAGGACTACAGAGACCTTCCGGAGGAGGATTATCCGCTGGATGAAGAGAATGAGGACATCTACGAAGAGGATGAAGCTGTCTATGAGACGGAAGAAGAGCCTCAGGCGGAGCTTCCGGTGAAAAAGCCGGTGAAGTCTGGGAGGCCGGTTCAGACACAGGACCGTACGCCGGCCCAGGCGTCGGCATCCAGGCAGAAGACGCCTGTGAAACAGGAACGGCCGGTTGTCAGGAGGGAAACAGAGCAGGGTTCTGCAAAACAGGACGCACAGGATGATGATTTTGAGATTTTTGATTTGTAATAAAGAATAACAGAACCCACAGACAGACCATAAAGGCAGCAGCCATCCGGGATATTCCCATGGCTGCTGCCTTTTGCGTGCTGCCGGAAACCGTACGCGTCCTCAATGGCTACAGTTAATTCTTAATGATAAAGATTTATTATCAGACCATCACAACATATAATTATACTTTATTTTTAGGGGTTGTTATATCAATCATTTAATAGATTTCCAATTATCTCGTTAGATGTTCTTATATGCCGGTATAGCCCTTAACTTCGGGCTTTTCCGGCATTTTTCCTATCGGAAGAACCTCACAAACATTCTTATTACCCCTCATGTTTTCGTTCTCAAACGTAGTACAAACAGTAGTACATTCTGCGTATCTTATGCGGCCTTGGATTCCTGGGCGCTCTCTGACGCAGGCTGCGCGTTGACTGCGGCGGCGGTCTGTGACTTGGCTTGCAGCCGTTCCATTTCCTCCTGTGCGGAATGGAACGTGGCGTGGGCGTAATAGTTCAGCGTCATAACGATATTGGAATGCCCCATAATGTACTGCAATGCCTTGGGGTTCATGCCCGCATTTGCCATTCTGGTACAGAATGTATGCCGCATGGTGTGTGGCGTCATGACCTCCGGCAGCGGTTCCGCATGGAACTTGTTGAACTTCTTGGCAAGGCCCTGAAACATGGAATCATAGTTGACAGCCGCTTTCGGCAGTCCGTCCCGATTTAAGAACAGGAATCCCTTATACCCGTCCACCACAACGCCTTTGCCGTCCTTTCGCCTGTGCAACACACGCTGAAATGCTTTGTAGGCCGCTGCGCTCATAGGCACCTGGCGATAACCGCTGTCTGTCTTTGGCGCTTCGATGTAGTAGCCGTCCTCGGTGCTTCTCAAAAGCTGGTGGTCTACATTCACAAACCGCTTGTCAAAATTCAGGTCGGCAGGCGTCAGGCCGCAGAGTTCGGAAACGCGAAGTCCGGTTTCCAGCAGAATCAATACCTCGTCATAATACTTGGCATAAACGGGGTCACTCTGCATGAAGCCCAAAAGCTCCTTTTCCTGTGCAGGGGTAAGCGGCACCTTTGGTACGGTATCGTCGTTGATAACCTCATTGATCTGGAAGTCAAAGGGATTCTTGCGGAGGCAATCGTCCTGTACGGCCATGTGAAAAATGGCTTTCAGGGAACGCTTGCCGTTGCAGATGGTATGATAGGCCACGCCCTTTTCCTGCATACGCAAGGCCCATTCTTTGGCGTCAGACAGCTTCACGCTGTCGATGCTGGCCCCTCCGATTTTATCCTCGGACAGAAGTTTCATTAACTGCTGGCGGCTCTTATGGGTTCCCCGTTTCACATTGCCCCGCTGCCGGATATACTTTTCATATAGCTGGCACACGGTCATTTTCTTACCGATGGTGTCAATCCCATCGTCAAGGTCTTTTTGTATCTGCTTGATTTTCTCACGCAGAGAAATATCCGGGCGTTTTCCGGCAGGGATTTTGTCCGTAGGGACTAACTTCCATGAGTACACAAACTTCGGTTCTCCAAAGGTATCCGTATATTTGTAGGCGTATCTTCCGTCTGTTCGCTGGCTCTCTCCAGATTTCAAAAGGCGGCCTTTGCTGTCCCGCCTTTTTTCATCTCGTTCTTTTTTTGACATTTCGTCATGCTCCTTTCCATGACGGAAAGAGCCTTGACACGCTTTAAGAGTATTATAGCATAGTCAAGGCTCTTTTTCACTAGATTGTGTCAAGAGAATCAATGATTTTTTCAAATTTTTGCCGTTTGATCTGGATGCGGTTGCCGTTCAAAATCACCCAGCCAGCGGATGGGTTTTCCTCGGCAAGCCGACGCAGTTTGTTTTCTCCAATGCGAAAATATTTCGACGCTTCCTCAATGGTAAGCGTATACTTTTCCCAAATAGGCACATCGTTATTACTCATAATATGGCCTCCTTCTGTTCAAAGCAAAGGTTCCTTGTAAATGTGGGCAAAACACGGACGGCTGGCGGCCCAGCTCCACGGGCTTTTCACCCCCGTGTGGTTCTCACACGGCCCTACCCATTGCCTGTGACGCTTTTAACGCTCGGACTGTGGCTGTAAGGGAGTATCATTGTCCTGCCTGCACGTCATCGCCCATAAGCAGCTACGCTTATTTTGCGGCTGGGTGGTTGTCGCTCCGCTGTTTTCGTAGAAACCAGCATCATGGCGCACCCGCCGTCCGGCTCGGTGTAGACAGAATGTGTCCGTATGCCCTATGACGCGCCGCCATTGTCCTGCGGGCGTATTTGTCAAGGTACATACATCAGCCACCGAGCCGGCGGAAATGCGGAAAGAGAGTAATAAGACATTTCCGTTACCGTGGCCGGGTCGTTACTTCAAGGCAACGATGATGGAATGAATGAGCTTGATTTCCAAACGGTGCTTCATATACTCGTCCACGCACACATAGGGGATGCCGTTGCTGTCATACAAGGTGCGGATGCAGAGCTTGTTTATGTAGTCCTCATAGTACCGCAGCACTTGCTCCATAGCCATTGCATCCCCAGCGTGGGCAGCTTCCATCACCGAAAGGGGAAGAAGCTCTCTGCCGTTGAATGTAGGTTCCTTCATCCGCGTTTACCTCCCTCTGGCATGAACGCCATCAATTTCATACGCAACTGTTTCAGGGTCCTTGTCCTGTGACGCTGTACGGCGCTGCGGGACATTCCCATGAGGCTGCCGATTTCTCCGTCTGCCAAATCCAGAACACAGTGCAAAATCAAAATGCTTTGTTCCTGTTCCGGCAGGCTGGCGAACGCCTCGGCTACAAGCTCGTTGTCGATCAGCAGGTCATACCCATACGACGAAAAAACGTAGCTGTCGCTGGGGTAATCATCCACGACTGAGAGCTTGTCCATTTCCTCTTGTGTCAGAGCATCCAGCGACTTTTCACGTTCGCGGCGATGCGCCATCTCCGACCAGTAGCTTTTAGCCTCATTGCGGAGTACCGCTTTGCAGAAAGCATCATAGCGGTGCCGCAGGATAAAATCATTGCGGGGGATCGTTTCCATCTTTTCACCCCCTTTCTGTGGGGGATTTCGGTGGTTTTCTCCCTTTCCGCCAAAGTTACTGTTGAAAGGCCTCCAGCTACCCGCCAAACACCACTTTTTTAAAAAAATTTTGAAAAAGTGTTTGACCGATAGAGCGGGCCGAAGGAAATAACAAAATTCGCCCGGAAGGGCATAAACCCTCCGGGCGAACAAAAAAATAGTATGATATTTTATTGCATACGCAAATTCATGGTTCCGGCCACATTTCCCACGGGCCGGGGGATGTTTTTTTTAACGGTGTTACTCCCATTTCCGTTGGTCGATATCCCGTTCTACACATGACGGCTCCCTCCTGAAACCGCCAATGGGATCAGCGTTAGGGGGAATTGCTCCCATCCAATACCTTACGAACCGCGGTGTGGTTGCTCGGGGCGATCCGGCTGATGTAATGACGGCCTGATTGCGCAACGTTCCTTTGGTTTGATGTTCCATCTTTCACTTTCTCCATTTTTTTAGAAAATAACTTCGATACAAAATCCAAGGACAACAAACAGTAAAATGCTGATAATCGTTCCAACTCTCGTCATGATCTGATACTTTGTAAACTTCTTATTTCGCACAAATGTAATCCCTCGCATTCTCAATAAATGTATCTAATATCAATTCGCAATCTGTAAACTTGTATTGTCTTGCACTTTCTATATCATGATTTAAGAAAATAAAACCGATGCATTTATCGTAGGTTCCAAGATAATCAAAAACAGATTGTATGTATTCATTGCGAACTTCATCACTGGTGCTATGCTCCGCGATCTCTCCAAAAATAATTGGCTTATTATATGCTTCCAAATAGTCTCTTTGACCCTCATTTTCATAGAATTGCTGAAAACTCTCACGGGAATCCAATGTGTTATTCAATGTCAATCCGACATAATCAACATACTCATCACCTGGATAATATTTCGTTGTGTATTCGTCTGCCCTGTTGGGAGACCATACCCACTTAACATTGGGAGCATATTCCCTACCCAAGTTCACAATGTGAACCCAAGCGTTTACATATGCGTGAGCATCATCTGTTTGCCAACTGTACCAACCAGATTTGTAAGAGGGCCTCATTTCCATTTCATGCGCTAATCGAACAAAAAGTTCTGTATTGGCTCTGTTATCCGAAGAGAGTTTCTTAAAATATTCAATAATTAAATCATCATAATACCCGTCAGAAACCAATTTTAAGTCCCAGTCGGTAGGCTGCAAAGTGATAAACGCTATATATTTATTGTCGTCTAAACATAAAGAAATCTTGTAATCACTTGTCTGATCAAAACGATCAAACCAAGCTAAAGTATTGATGCTGTCAGCTAAAACATCAGTCTCTTCGGGGCCTTGAACATAAACGCCCAAATATCTTTGTCCCTCTGTAATAGGATAATATTCAGACTCGACAACTGAGGATTCTGTTACAATAGATTCCGTAGTTGGTTCTTCCAGTGTAGCTTGACTATTACTCGGAGCCTCAATAGACGCAATGCTGTCAGAGCCATCGGCCTTCTCGGTATCGACAGGCTGTTCGTTGCAACCAACCCATAATATAAATATAGCAGCCGCGAATATACAAATGCAATTAAGGAACTTCCACTTTATCATTGTCCTCCTCCAATTTCCGGGTGCCCCATTCCATATCGTCAGAGCAGAGCATAAGGCCTAGCAATCGGATAGGAACCATGACAACAGTTAAAACAAGGATGAATACTGGAAGCAGTAATGTATAATACCACTTCACACTTCTCATAACCTTAATATTTCGTGAACCAAAACTAATGATACAACCAAGAAGAATAAAGAGAATGATCTGCCACCATGGAGCGGTATATGCCAATGTTGGAATCGCGCAGCCAAGTATATTTAACACCTTGCAAATTATAGTATTGGCATAAACGCTAACCAGCATCATCGGACTAATCATATCTGACCAGTAAATAAAGCACATCAGCTTGGCGTTTTTTAACATCCAAGGAGTCATTCTCAGATTGTTATACTGTGAACCTTCCGACCATCTTAACTGCTGCCTGATAAATTTTTTCCATTCGGTGGGCGCATCTGTATAAATTACTGAGGTGTCTTGCATAACTGTTTTGTACCCCTTTCGGAGCGTCAGGTTTGTGAGGCTTCTGTCATCGGATACTTCTTTGTGAAATCCCATGAATGTCTCATTCATAAAGTCATACATCACATCTTTCAAAATCTGAGTACGGAAAGCAATTGTCCTGCCGGGAAGGCAGCCCACTTTGCCTGTAACGCTCATTGCTTTCATCGTTCCTTCAGCTCTGATCTCTTCAAGCAAATTTGCAAACATGGTTACGAGTTTGCGGTCAGGATCAAGTATTTTCTGTCTGGTTGTAACACCGCCAATTTTTTGATCACAAGCAAAAGGCTTCAGCAACTCGGACAAAGTATCCTCTGTCCATACCGTATCACTATCCACAAGCACTGTTATATCGGAATTCGGATTAATGTGCTCCATTGCCACACGGATCCCATTTCTCTTACCGGCAACAGGTGTATAATAATGCTGAATAGGAGTAAAGCAAATTGGTAAATTCCTGTTGAAATCTACACACAGGTTTTCAAGCCCCTCGTTTTTTGGCCCATTAATGACAACTATAATCTCAGACGGATTCTGGCGTGCTATTTTCATCAGAACACTATAAAATAGATCTAATGGTTCGTCAACGACTGGGAGCAGCACCGATGTAAAATAATTTATTTCTTTATCTTCATAATCATATGGCTTATATCGAATAGCATGGAAAAATACTATTCCCCATCGAATGAAAATGAATGCGAAGAAAAACATAAAGAGGTGAAGGTTATGAGTTTTGATATAATCCTCGACCATCAAGAAAAATGTGTACATTACAATCACCGCCTCGCCGGGTCAATCTCTTCCAAAGATGTCTCTTGTATAAACCTTATACATAACTTCCGAGAGTTCACTGGAAACTCTATTAGCAACAATAACATCACATGAACGCTTAAACTCCGCAAAAGAATGTACAACCTTATAACCCATAAACTCTGCGGCATCGCCTAATAAGGGTTCATATATTACAATTTCTTGTTTTTCTTTGGAAAGCCCCTCCATAACACCCCAAACAGCACTTGAACGGAAATTGTCAGAATTAGACTTTGCCGTTAAGCGGTAAATACCAACTGTGCCAGGATGTTTATTCAGAATTCCCTTTATGACATGGCCTTTTTTGGTGTGGTTTGCCTGACACACAGCGGTAATCAAATTTTCAGGAATATCATGAAAACTTGATTTCAACTGCTTTGTATCTTTCGGGAGGCAATATCCGCCATAGCCAAAAGATGGATTGTTATAATGCTTACCAATTCGAGGATCATGACAAATTGCATCTATGATGTTCTTTGTACTTAACCCATTCATTTCTGCAAAGGTATCCAATTCGTTAAAGAACGCAACACGCATGGCTAAATAAGTATTAGCGAAAAGTTTAGCGGCTTCTGCTTCATCAAGCCCTATAATCAAGACGGGAATATCTTCTTTATTTGCGCACTCTTGCAAGATGGTTGAAAAAACCTGTGCATGGATAACCATAGCAGGGTCTGCAATATCTGTACCAACAACAATTCTGGAAGGGTACAAATTGTCGTATAGGGCTTTCGTTTCTCTTAAAAATTCAGGGGAAAATAGAATGTGGCTGGTGTTATATTTTTTTCGCACACTCCTTGTATACCCAACAGGAACCGTACTTTTGATGATCATAATGCAATGATCATTATTTGCCATACAAATTTCTATGGTGGAATCAACCGCATGAGTATCAAAGCTATTGGTTTCATCCTCATAATTAGTAGGTGTTGTAATAATTACATACTCGGCGTCTTTATATGCTATTGCCGTATCTACAGTGGCTGTCAAATTTAGTTTTCTTTCGGCAAAAAACTTTTCGAGATATACGTCCTGAACGGGAGAAATACGGGAATTAACTTTCGCAACCTTTTCTTCATCAATATCAAGCACTATTACTTCATGCTTTTGGCCTAACAGAGTGGCAAGAGATAACCCCACATAACCTGCGCCTACAACAGTAATTTGCATAGCATTCTAACCACCTTTCTATTCAAATTCATTCTCGGCTCGGATGACGTTGCAAACCGCTACAGTGTTCCGATAGATGCTTCATCAACGTTTCTTTCGCGGCGGATGCATCCGCTTGCTGGGAAAGACCCGTCAGATAAGCCAAGGCGTCATTCCACGTTTTTAGCGAAAAGGCTTCCGAAGGAACATGTAAAAGCTCCCTGGACAGATGGAATTGCTCCCATGGGCTGAGATACCGCAAATCCGACAGATACCCACATCCGGCCTTCTGGGCCAAGCACTCCAACAATTCTACCGACCATCTTTCTTCCACTTTATTC
>ULQH01005037.1_pt1 | contig 12267 bp, 9 predicted proteins | sample 1954381 | NCBI WGS metagenome assembly ULQH01 (sample SAMEA4835653, study PRJEB28245) | human gut metagenome | biome: gut microbiome; material: fecal sample | place: Denmark | collected 2008
CCGAGACCACAGAGGAGTCAGCGCTTCAATCTCATCAATCCCGTCGTTGATGCCGTTAATCAAGGTCCACTGATATTGAATCGGATATTTCCCGACCTCTGCGTATTTTGCACCGTACTCTAAAATTTCTTTCACGGTTAAATCTGCGGCCCGGGGAAGCAAACTTCTGCGCTTCTCATCCATTGCGCTGTGCAGAGAGATTGCTAATGCCGGCTTGATTTCTGATTTCAGCAGCGCTTCGAAAAGCCGCCTATCACCGACAGTAGAAATAACAACCTCTTTGTATCCGATGCCGGAATACCGAACGATATGTTCAACCGCAGAAAGAACGGAACGAAGATTATGAGAAGGCTCGCCCATTCCCATCAAAACTACTTTCTTCACAGGCGCATTTCTCATGGCGTATTGGACCTGACCGGCAATCTCCAGATCGCTCAACTGTCGGATCAAACCGCTTTTTCCGGTCATACAGAAGACGCAGCCGACAGCACATCCGACTTGCGTGGATACACAGACGCCTTCTCGAGGAAGAAGCACGCATTCAATCAGCTGGCCGTCGGAGGCTTTGAGAACCCAGCGCGTACCGGTCTCGGATTCGGCTTTTTCCTGAGCCATCAATTGATGAGTTAAGAATTCCTCTAATTGAGGCAACAGTGCCTCTGCCGCCGCAGGCAGGCGTACCTTGCTTCGGTTCAGAGGTTTGCCGGAATACCAATTGCGCCAAAAGCGATCGATGTGAACGCTTTTGCAGCCGGCTTGGATAAGTTGTTGTTCAATATCAGCGATCTTCATAACCGCCCATATTACCAAGGCCGTTAGTCTTCGCTTTCAAGTTTGAGCTCGGCGATTTTGCGTGTAATTGTATTTCGGCCGATGCCGAGTCTTGTCGCAGCATCGACTCGCCTTCCGTGCGTATACTCAAGCGCCGTCCCGATTACGATACTTTCAAAAGTATCCGATAGCTGCTTCATGAGATCGGGAGACTGACTTTTGAGCATCTCTTTGACTTCAGCTTTGAGCAGTTCCTCCCAGCTTCCGCCGAGAGTCTCCTCGCTTGAAACCTCGCTGTTTTTATGAATCTTTTCCGCTTCGCCGCGGCGGATCTCCTCAGGAAGATCCGTCACTCGGATGTGCTGGGAAGGCGCCATCACGACAAGCCAATTGCAGAGATTTTCTAATTGACGAACATTGCCGGGAAACGGGAAACGTTTTAAAAATTCCATCGCTTCCTCAGACATGATCTTGGGCTCAACGCCGAGATTCTCTGCCGACTTCTGCAGAAAATGATTGACCAAAAGCGGAATATCTTCCGGCCTTTCCCTTAAAGGAGGCAGGCGCAGGCGAATGACATTGAGACGATGGTACAAGTCTTCGCGGAAACGATTTTCCCGAACCATCGCTTCCAGATTTTGGTGCGTTGCCGCAATGATTCTGACATTGGCTTTGAGAGACTGATGGCCCCCGACGCGATAGTAATAACCGTCGGACAAAACTCTCAGGAGCCTGGTCTGAAGTTCAGCAGGCATATCACCGATTTCGTCCAGAAAGAGCGTGCCGCCTTCTGCCTGTTCGAAACGTCCGTGACGGATCGCACTGGCACCGGTGAAGGCGCCCTTTTCATGTCCGAAGAGCTCTGTTTCCATTAAGTCTTTCGGAATTGCCGCCATATTGATTGCGACAAAAGGAGCATTGGCGCGGGGACTGTGTTTGTGAAGCGCTCTCGCCACCACTTCTTTGCCGGCGCCGGACTCTCCTGTTAACAGAACGGTTGCCTTGCTTTGAGACAAACGTCCGATGGCGCGGAAGACTTCCTGCATGGCCGGCGCCTTACCGATAATTTCAGAAGCGGTTTCTTCTGACGGAGTCTGTTCTTCTTCCTCGTTCTCTTCGGTTGCTCGCCGAACGAGTTCGATGGCTTTATCGATGTCGAAAGGTTTGGGAAGATATTCAAACGCTCCGCCTTGAAAACTGGCTACGGCACTGTCCAAGTCCGAATAGGCCGTCATGATGATGATCGGAAGCTTCGGATAGGACTTCTTAATTTCTGAGAGCATTTCCAAGCCGCTTTTGCCCGGCATATGGATGTCGCTCAAAATCAAAGCAGGCTGCTCTTTCTTGATCGCCTGCAGCACGGACTCTGCTTCACTAAAAGTTTTGCAGAGGATATCTGCCTTTTGAAGTGCTTTTTCTAATACCCATCTGATGGAACGATCATCGTCCACGATCCAAACATTTTTCATAACGATAAGGGAAACAATATGCTGAAATCGGTACGGCCGGCTTCACTGCTGACCGAAATACTGCCGCCATGCTGCTCGACAAAAGTCTGAACCAGGGAGAGTCCGAGTCCGCTCCCCTGTTCCTTTCCGCTGACCAGAGGATAAAAAATACTGTCGGCTAAGTCTTTGGGTATGCCTTCTCCGTTATCGATCACATGGATATTTAATGCCGTGCGGCAAAAACTTTGACCGACTTGAACATGATGGACAACACGGGTTTTAAGCGTGATACATGCCGTGCCCTGTGCTATTTGCTCGGATAATGCTTCGGCGGCGTTGCGCATTAAGTTCAAGGAAATTTGCGTCAGCTGACCTCTGTCAGCCATCATTTCAGGCGCACTGATGTCGTAGTCGCGAACGACCTTCAGCCCTTCCGGAAATTCCGACTGCACCAGGAGGCGAACACGTTCCAGGATCTCGTGAACATTAGTTGGCACTGGATGGTAAAGCTGACGGTAAGGCGCTAGGATCTTATCGACAAGATGCTGAAGACGGTCTGCTTCACTGATAATGACCTCGGTAAATTCTTTATTTTCCGGATCGTGAAGTTCTCCCTCCAGGAGCTGCGCAGCGCCTCGAATCCCTCCGAGAGGATTCTTAATTTCATGGGCGAGATTTCGCAGCAGGCGCCGAGTATTTTCGGACAGCTCATTCATATGACGCTCTCGCGTCATTTGAAGGGTCTTATCTGCCGGCACAATCTCAGCCAAGAGAATATTTTCGTCATCCGGGAAAGGATGAATGGTGACCAGAACCGGAATCGGTTCTGCCGGAGGACGCAGAAAATGGTCTAACTCATTCGGAACCAGAAAGGAAGGCTCAGGATGCGCACGATAATTTGCGAGCCATTCATCCGACGAATTCAGGTAAAACTGCAGTTTTCGTTCTTTTAAATGCTTCAATGACTGCCCGGAAAGGAATTGGGCTGCCGTATTGGCATAAAGAATATCGCCTTCTTTGTTACATACAAAAAGACCGAGCCTGAGGAGATCGAAACTTTCTAAACGCTTGGCATCAAAACTCACGATTTCCTCCGCTCGGTCATCCAGCTGTCTTTGCGCAGACAGACTTAAATTACGCTACTAGCTCGAATAGTACATGTCGTACTCTTCAGGTGTGACGGCCATCTGAGTACGTACGACTTCTTCATGCTTGAGTTCGATATAAGAAGTGATCAGATCTTCGCTGAAGACGCCGCCGGCAGTCAGGAATTCATGGTCGGCCGCCAAAGCATCCAGGGCCTGTTCCAAAGAAGAGCAAACGGTCGGAATCTTTGCGTTTTCTTCCGGCGGCAGATCATAGAGGTTCTTGTCTGCAGCTTCACCCGGATGCAGCTTGTTCTGGATACCGTCCAAACCGGCCATCAGCATGGCGGAGAATGCCAGATAGGAGTTAGCCATCGGATCGGGGAAGCGAACTTCAACGCGACGGGCCTTTTCGCTGGAAACAAACGGAATACGCAGAGAAGCGGAACGATTGCGAGCCGAGTAAGCGAGTTTGACAGGAGCTTCAAAGCCCGGGACCAGACGACGATAGCTGTTGGTTGTCGGGTTTGTGATCGCGTTCAATGCACGAGCATGTTTAATAATGCCGCCGATGTAGTAGAGGGCCAGATCGGAAAGGCCTGCATAGCCGTTGCCTGCGAAAAGGTTCTTGCCGTCCTTCCAGATTGACTGGTGAACATGCATACCGGAGCCGTTGTCGCCGACGACGGGTTTCGGCATAAAGGTTGCAGTCATACCGTAGGCCGCTGCAACATTCCATACCGTATATTTAAGAATCTGAGTCCAGTCAGCGCGTTTGGTCAGAGTGCTGAACAGTGTGCCGATTTCGCACTGGCCGCAGCCGCCGACTTCATGATGATGAACTTCAACCGGAACGCCTTGTTCTTCAAGAAGTTCGCACATTTGGGAGCGGATATTGTAGAGAGAGTCGACCGGAGGAACCGGGAAATAACCGCCCTTAACGGTAGGACGATGGCCGCCGTTGGCGCCGTTCATATCCTTTCCGTTGCTCCAATAGCCTTCTTCACTTTCAATCTTGAAGAAGCTGTGATTCATTGTGGTGCCCCAGCTGACACCGTTAAAAATGAAAAATTCCGGCTCGGGTCCGAAGTAAGCGGTATCGCCGATGCCGGTGCTCTTTAAGTAAGCTTCTGCACGATTGGCAACGCTGCGGGGGTCACGATCGTATCCCTTTCCGGTAGAAGGCTCAACGACGTTACAGGTCAGAATCATTGTCGGAATATCTTCGTCGGCGAACGGGTCCATACGGGCACTGTCCGGATCCGGCATCAGCAGCATGTCGCTGGCCTCAATGCCCTTCCATCCGGCGATGGAAGAACCATCGAAAGCGTGACCTTCTTCAAACTTGTCTTCATCAAAAGCAGAAACCGGTACGGAAACGTGCTGTTCTTTGCCTTTGAAATCAGTAAAGCGCAAATCAACAAATTTGACGTTGTTGTCCACAAGCATCTGCATGATTTCAGCGCTGGTCTTAGCCATGGATATCTCCTTAGTAAATTTGGACGTGGCAATCAAAAAATATGTTCAACAAAGCTTATGCAAATTTCGTGCCAATTTTTGACATGCACGAAATCATGCATTCTCAAAGAACCTCAGTAAGCAGTCGTAAAAACTTTTGTAATGATGCACCTTTTTAGTGCAAATTGGAACATTTTGGGGAATTTTTTTATTAATTTTTGAACAGAGTTAGAACACTGCTGGAAGTGGTGCATTTCTTCAGAAAGAAAGAATTAGCGGCCGAAATCGGCCGCATGATTTGATATTTGAATGTCGGAATTCGGCTAAAGAAAAGCCTCAAGCACTTCATTTAAAAAGAGCCAGCCTTTCTCCGTTGTTTTAATCCTCTTGAGGTGGTCGCAGACAAGGCCTTTCTCTCGAAGTTCCGTCCAAATCGGTTCAATAACATCGAAATCAAGACCGGTCCTCTCGGTATAAAACTCAAAGGGGACGCCTTCCCTCAAGCGAAGTGCATTGAGCATAAATTCAAACGGCAAATCTTCCGGAGAGATCGGTTTTCGTTCTGCGATTTGTGTTTTGTGTTCTTTAAAAGAGAGGAGCCAGCGAGCCGGGTCACGGTAGTTATAAAACCGTTCGGGAATGCTTTGCAGCGTCAGTTTTCCATGAGCGCCCGGGCCCACTGCCAAATAATCTCCGAATTCCCAATAGTTCAGATTGTGCCGACAGCGTAAACCTTCCTTGGCATAAGCAGACACTTCATAGTGATCAAAGCCTCGGGCCGCGGTTTTATCCCTGACCAAATCCGACATGTCTGAGAGTACGTCGTCATCAGGCATCCCTTTTGGCGGGAATTTGGCAAAGTAAGTATTCGGCTCCAGCGTCAGCTGATAACAAGACAAATGCGTCGATCCGAAAGAAAATGCCGTTTCCAGCTCTTCGTCCAGTTCCTGAATAGTTTGGCCGGGAAGCCCGAACATTAAATCCAGGTTGAAGTTCTCAAAGATCTTTCCGGCGCTTTCAGCGGCCCGCTTGGCTTCCTGTGAATTATGAACCCGGCCTAAAGCCTTCAATTTAGAGTCATCAAAACTTTGAATTCCGATCGAAAGCCGGGTGACTCCGGCTTTTCTAAAGTCTTTGAATTTCTGCTCTTCAAAAGTGCCGGGATTGGCTTCCAGCGTAATTTCGATGTTTTCGTGGAACGGAATACTGCGGTCGGCCGCTTCAATGATTCTGCCGATGGTATCCGGCGCCATCAGAGAAGGTGTTCCTCCTCCAAAAAATATGCTCTTCAGCTTTCTTCTCTGAACACGGGCGCCCTGCTCTTTGAGCCCTTCAATAATAGCGGCCTCATAGAGCGCTTCCGGTGCCGGCCCCCTCAAGCCGTGAGAATTAAAGTCGCAGTAAGGACATTTTTTAAGGCACCACGGCCAGTGAATATATAAAGAAAGCGGGAGTTCTTTCAATTTACCAATTCCAACGTTCGGTTAATAAACTGCGCATTTTTCTCATGGCTTTGCCGCGATGGCTGACAGCATTCTTTTCTTCTGCCGTCATCTGAGCAGCGGTCTTTCCATCCGGCGTCACGATAAAGAAAGGATCGTATCCGAAGCCGCCCTCGCCTTTCGGTTCGTATCCGATCGTACCGTTCCAAAAATCAATCGCAATCAGCGGCTCAGGATCGTTTTCATCACGGACGGCGACAATAACGCAGGTGTAATGCGCGTTACGATTGTCTTTGTCTACAAGTTCTTTAATCAGCTTTGCGTTGTTTGCGGCATCCGAGCTTGGTTCACCGGCAAAGCGTGCGCTCAGAACGCCGGGTGCGCCCTTTAAGGCATCCGCGCAAATTCCCGAGTCATCGGCAATGGCCGGAAGACCGGAATGCTTCGCCGCCCATCTGGCTTTCGTCAGCGCATTTTCCACAAAGGTACCGAAAGGTTCTTCGGCGGATGGAATTTCCAAAGAACCTTGCGAAATCACTTCGGCGCCCATCGGAGCGAGAAGCTCCTGCATCTCTTTCATTTTCTTTTTGTTATTGCTGGCGAGAACAATTTTTTTTGACATGTCTTTTACTCCTCGGCGAGGGCTGCTCTCTGAGCAGCAAACAGCTGTTTCAATCCGTCTTCAGCCAGCTTGAGCAAGGCATCTAGGTCTTTCCGACTAAAGGGTTCTCCTTCGGCGGTTCCCTGCAGTTCAACAAATTTGCCGGCGTCTGTCATCACGACATTCATATCCGTATCACTTAAATGATCTTCGTCGTAGTCGAAATCGGCAACCGGAACACCTTCATAAATACCGACTGAAAGTGCAGCGACTTGTCCTTTGAGCGGAGATTTTTCCAAGGAGCCGTTTTTGATGAGCCAATTGACGGCATCAGCGAGTGCCACATATGCACCGGTAATAGAAGCGCATCTTGTACCCCCGTCGGCCTGAATCACATCGCAATCAATTTTGATCATTCTTTCGCCGAGTGCTTCCATATCGACAACGGCGCGTAAAGATCTGCCAATCAAGCGCTGGATTTCCTGTGTGCGGCCGCTTTGCTTTCCTTTGGCGGCTTCTCGGTCCGTGCGAGTGCCGGTAGCGCGAGGCAGCATTCCGTACTCCGCAGTCACCCAGCCTTTTCCCTGATCTTTGAGCCAGCCCGGGACCTTTTCTTCAACCGAAGCGGTGCAAATGACCTTGGTACCTCCGACTTCAATTAAAACAGAGCCTTCGGCGTATTTTGTGTAGTGACGTGTGATCTTTATCGGGCGCAGTTCGTCTGCTTTGCGGCCGCTCGGGCGGCTCCATGTCTCTTCTGGCATTCCAATCTCCTTCAATAATTTCTGTCAATTCTAATGAAGGCAAAATCTCAAACCGCGATTTTCACCCGATACGAACCTTATAAAAGTTAGAGCCGACTTGAAGGAAGGTAAAATACAGCGGCAGAAAGACCGTGCATTCCAGTTCGATGAAGCGCGGCAGTAAAGGAGTTATCAATGAGTAATATTTCGAGTATGACAGGTTACGCGAATGCAAAAGTCCAAACAGATATGGGCTTACTGAGCATCGATATAAGAAGTGTCAACTCTCGTTTTTTAGATTTGAGTTTCCGCGCTTCCGAAGAAATTCGTTTCCTCGAACCGAAATTCAGAGAAATCATCTCCGGCAAAATTGCTCGAGGCAAGATGGAGTGCCGTTTAAATCTGGTGGATTCCGGCCTATCTGCAGATACGGCTTTAAATGAAGAAGCCCTCAATAAACTTATGGCTCTTCAGACACAAGTCTTAAAGACTGATCCTTCCGCCACGGCGCTCCGTGTTGCCGACATCCTAAATTATCCCGGCATCGTTGCCGCTCCGGTTCCTGACCCTGAGGTCTTTGCAAAGCAGGTTTTAACAGGCTTTGAACAATGTCTCGAAGTCTTTAACGAAAGTCGTCAGCGTGAAGGCGCCGCCCTCGCCCAAGTTCTGCTCAAATACTGCACGCAGATTGAAGATCTCGTTAATACGCTTCGTCCGAAGATTCCTGAAATTCTTCAGGCACAAAAGGACAAACTCACGGAAAGACTTAAGGAAGCCTTAGGCACCACGTTGGCAGACGGTGCTCAGATCACCAAAGAAGAAGTCAATGAGCGCATCCGTCAGGAAATCACGCTCTACGGTATCAAACTTGACGTCAACGAGGAAATGGAAAGACTTTGCACTCACGTTAAAGAAGTGAGAAGAACACTCGACCGGGGAGGCCCCGTCGGCCGTAAGTTGGACTTCCTGATGCAGGAACTCAACCGTGAAGCCAACACGCTCGGCAGCAAAGCTGTATCCATTTCGATGACGGACACCTCCGTCAATCTGAAACTCGTGATCGAATCTATGCGTGAGCAAATCCAGAATCTCGAATAATTTATCTTTTTCAGATAATCAAAGGGGCGCTGATCGGCGCCCCTTCTCATTTTTTCAACGGTTCAAATGATTAGTTCTTGCTGCGGTCGATATGACGGTGAGCAGAGATGAACGGCATCATGGAACGCAGGCGAGCGCCGACGACTTCAATCGGATGAGCAGCCGTCTGAGCGCGGATGGAGCGCAGCATCGGAGCGCCGACCTGGTTTTCAAGGAGGAAGTTCTTTGCGTAAGAGCCGTCCTGAATGTCGCTCAGCGCCTTTCTCATGGCAGCGCGAGCCTGATCGGAAACAACCTTCGGACCGGTGACGTAGCCGCCGAACTCAGCGTTGTTGGAGATGGAGTAGTTCATGTCTGCCAAGCCGCCTTCGTAGATCAAGTCGACGATCAGCTTCATTTCATGGCAGCATTCGAAGTAAGCCATTTCAGGAGCATAACCGGCTTCGACCAGAGTCTCGAAGCCCATCTTGATCAGTTCGGCGATACCTCCGCACAGGACGCACTGTTCGCCGAACAAGTCGGTTTCGGTTTCTTCTTTGAAGGTGGTTTCAATGATGCCGGCTTTGCCTGCGCCGTTGGCAGCAGCGTAAGACATGGCGACTTCACGGGCTTTGCCGGATTTGTCCTGGTAAACAGCGATCAGCTGAGGAACACCCGAACCTTCGGTATAAGTGCGGCGAACGGTGTGACCCGGAGCTTTCGGCGCAACCATCCAAACGTCAAGGTCGGCTCTCGGAGTGACCTGACCGTAATGAATGTTGAAGCCGTGGGCAAAAGCCAAAGCAGCACCTTCTTTCAGGTTCAGTTCGATTTGTTTTTTGTAGACTTCGGCGATCTTTTCGTCGGGAAGAAGGATCATCACAACATCTGCGTCTTTAGTCGCATCTTCGATCGTGGCTACCTTCAGACCGGCAGCTTCGGCTTTCTTCCAGGAGGCGCCGTCTTTGCGAACACCGACAACCACGTCAACGCCGGAATCATGAAGATTCTGAGCGTGAGCGTGGCCCTGGGAGCCGTAACCGATGATGGCGACTTTCTTTCCTTTGATTAAAGAAAGATCGCAGTCTTTGTCGTAATAAACTTTCATTTTAATTTTCCTCAAGTTATGAAGGTTGGAAGAATAAATTAGAGGTGGAGCATTCGATCTCCGCGGCCGATGCCGCAGGAACCGGTGCGAACCATTTCAAGGATGCATTCCTTATCCACTGCTTTGAGAAATGCGTCCAGTTTGTCGGAATTTCCGGTTAATTCGATGGTGTAAGTCTTGTCGGTTACATCGATAATTCTTCCGCGGAAAATGTCGTTTAGACGTTTCATTTCCTCGCGGTCTTTGCCGACGGCACGAACCTTAACAAGCATGAGTTCACGTTCCGCGTACTCGCCTTCCGTCAAATCAACGACTTTAATGACTTCGATCAAGCGGTTAAGGTGCTTGGTAATTTGTTCAATGATTTCCGTGCTTCCCGGACTGACGATGGTCATACGGGAAACCGTCGGATCTTCCGTCGGAGCCACGGTCAAAGATTCAATGTTGTAGCCTCGAGCGGAGAACAATCCCACCACGCGGGAAAGTGCTCCAGGCTCGTTTTCCAAAAGAATAGATAGAACGTGTCGATTCATCAGATTTTCTCCGAGCCTAAGATCATTTCCGTAAGTCCGCGTCCGGCTTTTACCATCGGCCAAACGTTCTCCGTCGGATCCACATGGAAATCAAGGAAGACGAGTTTGTCTTTGTATTTGCCGAAAGCATCCTTCAGGGCTTGTTCAACGTCTTCCGGACGATCGACCACAATACCGACGTGGCCGTAGGCTTCTGCCAGGGCCTTAAAGTCAGGTGTTACTTCCATGTGGGAATGAGAGTAACGGCGGTCATATTCAAGTCCCTGCCACTGACGAACCATACCGAGATAGTTGTTGTTGAGCAGGATGATCTTGGGTGCAACACCCAATTGTTTCGCCGTCGCCAATTCCTGAATATTCATCTGAATAGAACCGTCGCCAGTGACACAGACCACCGGTTTATCCGGATGAGCAACGCAGGCACCGATCGCATAGGGCAGGCCCACACCCATAGTGCCCAAGCCGCCGGAAGTCAGCCAATGGCGAGGCTTACGGAATTTAAGGAATTGAGCACACCACATCTGATGCTGACCGACGTCGGTCGCCACAATCATGTCATCACCGCCGATTTCCTGCAGCTTCTGAAGAACATACTGAGGTTTGATGACCGAAGCGCTGTTTTCATAATGAAGACAGTCTTTTTCACGCCAGCCGTTGATTCTGTTCTGCCAGGCAGCGAGCTTTTCCGGATCAGGACGCTTGTCGGTAGTTTCGAGCAGATTGAGCATGTCGGCGATGACTTCCTTCACGTCGCCGACGATCGGGATGTCGACTTTCACGCGTTTGGAAATCGTGGACGGATCGATATCAATATGAATAATCTTGCGGCCTGTCTGTGCAAAGTTAGACGGCAAGCCGACTACCCGGTCGTCGAATCTGGAACCGATTGCGATCAGAACGTCGCAGTTCTGCATCGCCATGTTAGCTTCGTAGGTTCCGTGCATGCCCACCATACCGAGGAATTTTTTTTCATCGGACGGCATGGCACCCAAGCCCATCAATGTTGAATTAACGGGAATGCCGAGTTCAAAAGCTAAACGCTGGAGCAGTTCGCTCGCATTGGCAGAAACGATACCTCCGCCGATATGGATCAAAGGACGTTCAGCCGAGAGAACTAATTGCAGTGCCTTTTTGATCTGACCCAGATGGCCCTTCGTCAAAGGTTTATATGAACGAAGTTCCATATTTTCCGGATATTGATATTCGCAGATCGCTGCGGAAACATCCTTCGGAATATCGATTAGTACGGGGCCGGGACGGCCTGTTTTGGCTATATAGAAAGCCTTCTTAATCGTCTTGGTCAAATCTTTGACGTCTTTCACTAAAAAATTGTGTTTTACACATGGACGAGAAATGCCCACGATATCCACTTCTTGGAAAGCGTCCTGACCGATCGCGCTGGTATTCACCTGACCGGTAAAAATCACCATCGGAATGCTGTCGGCATACGCAGTTGCGATGCCGGTGACGGCGTTGGTGGCGCCGGGGCCGCTGGTGACCAAGGCAACGCCGACCTTGTTGGAAGCTCTGGAGTAGGCGTCCGCAGCATGTGCTGCCGCCTGCTCATGACGAACAAGGATGTGTTTGAATTTATCCTGTTTGTAGATCGCGTCAAAAATATTTAATACGCTGCCGCCCGGATAACCGAAGACGTATTCCACGCCTTCTTCGGCAAGTGCGCGTACAAGTATCTCCGACCCGTTCAGACGTTCTGCGGCTTTAGACCCTTCTTGAGATTTCATTAGGAAATATCCTTTCAAAGTCCACGGGAAATTGATTGGAGGCGAACACTCTGCTTATGACGGAGGCCCGCATGTTCTAGTACCGACACCGGCTCATTCTTGCGGAATGGTTAGGTTCGGGTTTTTTATTCTTCTTGTAGAAGATTCTTTCAATATAGCGCAATAAAGGCGAGAACTTTAAATCTTGGAAAGAAATTACTTCTTTTCGATTTCGCGGTGAATAATCCGATTAATCTCAGTCGGCGTGACCGGCTTCTGT
>ULQH01011102.1_pt1 | contig 11523 bp, 6 predicted proteins | sample 1954381 | NCBI WGS metagenome assembly ULQH01 (sample SAMEA4835653, study PRJEB28245) | human gut metagenome | biome: gut microbiome; material: fecal sample | place: Denmark | collected 2008
AGCCAAATCAAAATCTTCGTATTTCAGTTCTACCGAGCCGGCTTCTATTTTCGAAAGATCCAGTATGTCGTTAATCAGTTTCAAAAGCAACTCATTGTTGGCATTGATAATCTGAATAAATTCTTCTTTTTCTTCTTGATCTTCCGTCACCATCAATAAATCGGAAAAACCAACGATAGCATTTAACGGTGTACGGATTTCGTGGCTCATATTTGCCAGAAAGGCGGATTTCAACTTATCGGATTGTTCAGCACGACTTCTTGCCGTTTCAAGTTCACCTATCATGTGCTGTCGCTCGGTAACATCATCTACGCGAATCACGACACCGTCAACATCTCCCTGTTCATTAAATATGGGAGTAGCAAAAACTTCTATGACATGCTTGTTATCCAGATTAAACAAGATAGACTCTACCTGACCGGATCTCCGGGCACGTTGCATCACACAGTTCTCACAAGGAGTGGTGCGATTATGGGCTGTCAGATAGCAAGGCTCCCCTTTTTTGTAAGCCTCATAAGAAAGGCTTTTACTACAAAGCGAGATATTCTCCCATTGTACGATATAATCGTTCGCAATATATGCCAATCCCGAATTAATATTGTTCAATACCAACTCATTCTGACGAATCAATTGGATCATTCTTTGTTCGCTCTCAAGGAGTTCTTTTTTTGAGCGCACCGCTTCTTCGTAAAGATTATCATATTTGTTTTGCCACAGAACACGTTCGGTGACATCCTGACTAATCACCATATAATTCGTAATTTCCGACTTTTCATTATGTACGAAAGAAACGGTAATCTCGAAGAATTTTATACCGGACAGATTAGTAGGAAAAAGATGACGCACGTCATCAAAATTATATTTTGCCATGAAACGCACTGTTTCTCCTTTTCTGACCTGTTCTTTGATTTCATCAGAGAAACTAGTGTAATTAAATAGATTATAGCCCAGAATATCCTTCTTGTCTTTTATCCCCATTGATCTCAACCGCGAATAATTGACATCTATCATGAGACCGTCCTTATCATACAACTCCAAGCCTACAGACAGGTCATTAAAGATGTTGTGCAATAAGTTGTCAGCTATCCCATTTTCCAAAGTCTGTTCCATGCAGCAAAATTTGTATAGTATTACAATATTGATTGTTTATCCAAGCAAAGTTACTTAAATATTTTATTACATAACAAGAAAGAGGCTAAAAAGCCTCTTTCAGTATCTTTATTTCGCATTTTGGTATAAGAAGTCTGTTGCTTTCGCTAATGTTTCCGGTTTGCCTATATCAATCAGGTGCAACTTTTCTGTCAAGTAACCACTATAGTTTACTTGCCGGCAAGTGGCAAGATAGAAATCCATAATAGAGAATTTACCCTCCCAACAGGGAGAAGTCATCCATTGAAAAATGGCGGGCGAAAGTACATGGATACCACTGAATGCATATTCCCGATAAAGAGAAGGATCATACTGAAAACCTTCCGGTTTCACTTGTCCCGTGTCCTTGTTTATCCATCCGCAAAGTCTCTTGCCTGTATCAAAAAGAAGATAGCGGGAGGTTTTACGTTGGCTGGCCAGCAAAGTGGCAACAGCACCGCTTTGTAGATGGTAGTCATATAAATCTTTCAAATTCACGTCCGAAAGAATATCTACATTGTGTATCAGGAAAGGTTCATCAGAGTTTTCAAAGAAAGAACGAGCTTTCTTAACTCCCCCACCGGTGTCGAGCAACAGGTCGCGTTCGTCGGAAATATGTATGATGAGTCCAAAATTCTCATTGGCTTTCAGGAAGTCAAGTATCTGTTCGCCAAAATGGTGGATGTTAATCACTATTTCTGTGAATCCGGCAGCTTTCAGTTTTAAGATCACATGTTCCAACATCGGACGTCCGGCTATGGGAACCAAAGCCTTCGGCATGGTATCGGTGAGTGGCTTCAGCCGGCTACCCAAACCGGCTGCAAATATCATTGCTTTCATTCTTTCGGTCACTTTCTTCTTTATAGTTACTCTTCTTAGATTGTTGCCTCAAACGTATGCTCTATGTTCTGTTCCCGATGCACCAGTTCGACTTTCACACCAAACTTCTGATTCAGGTGCTCTGCCAGGTGCTGGGCAGAATAAACAGAACGATGCTGTCCGCCGGTGCAACCGAAGCAGACGGACAAATTGCTGAATCCGCGTTCCATATAACGTTTCACGGAGGCATCTACCAAAGCATAGACATGATCGAGGAAACGGAGTATTTCACCATCTTCTTCCAAAAAAGTGATTACAGGTTCATCCAGTCCGGTGAAAGGTTTGTAACGCTCATACTTGCCGGGATTATTCACGGCGCGGCAGTCGAATACATAACCTCCTCCATTGCCGGTAGAGTCATCAGGAATTCCTTTCTTATAGGCAAAGCTCATTACTTTGACGGTTAGCTGCCGCTTTTTCAGGTCGTCCGTAAATTGTTTCAGTCCGGTAAGCTCCCGCAAAACGTTACAGAGATACGGATATTCCGGATATTCTTCTTTCAACAATTCACGCAGGTTTTCGATGGCATAAGGAACGCTTTGGATAAAATGCGGTTTCTTTTCAAAGTAACCACGGAAACCGTAGGCTCCCAGCACTTGCAGCGTACGGAAAAGGACAAAGTGGCGAAGCTGGCTATAAAAATAGGATTCGTCAATCGGTTGGTATTTGCGAAGAGCTTCCATATATTCTTGCAGCAGTTCTTTACGGAGGCTATCAGGATATTTCGCTTTCGCTTGCCACAGGAAAGAGGCTATGTCATAATAGAACGGGCCTTTGCGTCCGCCCTGAAAGTCGATAAACCACGGTTCCCCGTCTTTTATCATCACATTACGGCTTTGAAAATCACGATACATGAAAGTAGCGGAAGAACTGCGGAGCAAGACATCGCTCATTTTCTGGAAATCATCTTCCAGTTTGTCTTCCTGAAACTCCATACCGGTAGCTTTCAGGAAGCAATATTTGAAGTAATTCAAATCCCACAGAATGGAGCGTTGGTTGAACTCCGGTTGAGGATAACAACGGGAAAAATCAAATCCATCCGCCCCGGCAAATTGAATAGCAGGAAGCAGACGAATCGTTTTGCGAAGCAACTCTTTTTCCTCTTCGGAAAAAACACTGGTAGCACGTCCTTTCTCTATGGCATGGAACAACAGAGTATCGCCCAAATCTTCCTGCAAATAATAGGTTTTATCTTCCGAGGCAATGCGCACTTCGGGAACAGACAGTCCACATTTGCGGAAGTGTCCTGCCATATAAAGAAAAGCTTCATTCTCATCAATAGAAGCCCCGTAGACTCCAATCAATGTTTCTATACCCGCCAACCGAAAATAACGGCGGTTGGAACCGGAAGACGGTAATTCTGTTATGTTTTCAGCGGGAACGCCCGTATATGACTGATAAAGTTTCTGTAGTTCTTCGGTAATCATAGTCGTATATTTTCGAGCAAAGATAAGCATAAAAACCAAAAAATAAGAGAGGGGATTTAACTAATATTCATCCGAATACACTATCTTTGTTTCAGTTTAACTGACCTGATCTCATGAGAACAAAAACCTTTTTACTACTATGCATTGCATTTATCACACTGTTTATCGGCGGTTCCCCTCTTCAAGCCGGTCATTATTACTATAAGCAAATCTCCCTAAAAGATGGCCTTCCCTCTACCGTGAGATGTATTTTAACGGACAAACAAGGATTTGTATGGATTGGAACCCGTTCCGGATTAGGGAGATATGACGGACACGAACTTAAAAAATATATTCATCAGGCAAATAACCCTCATTCCATTCCTCACAATTTAATCTACCAGATGATAGAAGACGAACAAAACAATATCTGGATTCTGACAGACAAAGGAGTGACACGTTATCAGAGGCAAAGCGATGACTTTTTTATACCGACTGATGAGACAGGAAATAATATCATCGCCTATTCCGCCTGCCTGACTGATGACGGAGTGTTATTCGGTTCGAAAAATAAAATCTTTTTCTATAATTATCAGGATACCTCTTTACGCCTCCTACAAACATTTGACTTAGAACCCAATTATAATGTGACTCTACTAAATCTATGGGATAAACACACATTACTCTGTTGCAGCCGGTGGCAAGGACTACTCCTGCTCGACCTGAATACCGGAAAATGCCGACGTCCTCCTTTCGATTGCGGAAAAGAAATTATGAATGTACTCATAGACTCACAAAAAAGAATCTGGGTAGCTCCCTACAATGGAGGGCTGAACTGTCTGACACGCGACGGTAAACTACTGGCTACATATACTACCCACAACTCCTCTTTAAGCAACAATGTCATACTAAGTCTCGCCGAACGGGAAGGAGAAATCTGGATTGGAACAGACGGAGGAGGCATTAATATTCTCGACCCGGAAACAAGACGTATTTCGCTGTTGGAGCATATGCCCGGAAGTGACAACTACTCACTCCCCGCTAACTCTATTTTATGTCTGTACAACGACTGCAACAATAATATGTGGGCAGGTAGCATCCGTAACGGACTAATCAGCATCCGGGAAGTTTCCATGAAAACGTATACAGATGTACCTCCCGGCAACGACCGCGGACTAAGCAACAATACCGTTCTAAGTCTTTTCCAAGAATCCCAAGACCAAATTTGGGTCGGTACAGACGGAGGAGGCATCAACAGCTTTAACCCACTCACAGAGAAATTTATCCATTACCCTTCCACCTGGGAAGACAAAGTAGCCTCTATCTGCCAGTTTACTCCCGGCAAATTATTAATTTCTCTTTTCTCACAGGGAGTATTTATTTTCAACCCGGCAACAGGAGAAAAACAGCCTTTCACCATTGTTGACGCTAAAACGACAGCACTCTTGTGCAATCGAGGCAAGGCTGTAAATCTACTTCGGAACACTCATCACAATATTCTGTTCCTTGGAGAACATATCTATATCTATGATTTGAATACACGTACTTTCAGTACCGTTATAGAACAAGAAGAGCAGGAAATTATCGGTGCTCTCTTACCGATCGACAATTATAAGAATATCACTTATCTAAATGATACGAAGCACATATATGAACTGGACAACCATACTAACCGGCTGAAAGCCCTATACAGATGTTGGAAAGATACAACGATCAACTCTGTTGCACGAGACGAAGAGGGAAATTTCTGGATTGGAAACAACTACGGATTGGTACACTACAATCCTGCCACCAAAATACAGACACCAATCCCGACCTCTCTATTTAGTGAAATCACATTGATCGCATGCGACCAGCAAGGAAAAGTATGGATAGGAGCCGACAGTATGCTTTTCGCCTGGCTCATCAAAGAGAAAAAATTCGTTCTATTCGGTGAATCAGACGGTGTAATCCAAAACGAATATCTTTCCAAACCTCGTCTATTAAGTATGCGGGGAGACGTCTACATGGGTGGAGTGAAAGGGTTACTGCATATTAACAGCAAAATACCATTAACCACTTCCGAACTTCCCCAACTCCAATTATCAGATGTCATCATTAATGGAGAGTCAGTAAATAACGAATTAACGAATCATCCAGCAGGGATTTCTGCTCCCTGGAATAGTAATATCACTATTCGAATCATGTCGAAAGAGAAAGATATTTTTCGACAGAAAGTGTACAGATACCAGATAGAGGGGCTGAATGACCAGCAAATCGAATCATACAATCCCGAACTGGCCATACGTTCACTTCCTCCGGGAAGTTATAAAATCATGGCGTCCTGTACCGCCAAGGATGGTAATTGGATTCCCAGTCAGGAAGTACTGGAATTGACCATCCTTCCTCCCTGGTATCGGACATGGTGGTTTATTCTTTGTTGCGCCGTTTTTATTGCTGCCGCTATTATCGAAGCTTTCCGAAGAGCATGGAAACGTAAAGAAGAGAAGTTAAAGTGGGCAATGAAAGAACATGAGCAACAGGTATATGAAGAAAAAGTACGTTTTCTTATTAATATCAGTCATGAGTTGCGTACACCTTTAACGTTAATATACGCACCACTTAACCGGATGTTGAAATCCCTTTCTACCGAAGATACACAGTATTTGCCAATAAAAGCGATCTACCGTCAAGCGCAGCGAATGAAAAACCTTATTAATATGGTACTCGATGTACGCAAGATGGAGGTTGGCGAAAGCAAATTACAGATACAACCGTATGCTCTCAATCAATGGATTGAACATGTATCCCAAGATTTCATCAGTGAAGGGGAAGCAAAGAACGTCCATATCCGTTATCAGCTTGATCCACATATCGATACTGTAAGTTTTGATAAAGATAAGTGTGAGATTATTCTAAGTAATCTGCTTATCAATGCCTTGAAACACAGTCCGCAGGATGCAGAAATAATAATTATGTCAGAGTTGCTTTCTGAAAAGAATCGTATACGTATCTCCATCATTGACCGGGGAAACGGATTGAAACAAGTAAATACACAGAAACTCTTCACCCGTTTCTATCAGGGTACAGGAGAACAGAGCGGCACAGGGATCGGATTGTCTTATTCCAAGATTCTGGTAGAACTACACGGAGGTTCCATTGGTGCGCAAGATAATCAGGATGCCGGTGCGACATTCTTCTTTGAACTGCCCTTAAGACAACAATCGGAAGAGATTATCTGCCAACCGAAAGCATATTTGAACGAATTGATGAGTGATGATAGTAAAGAACAACAACCGGAGGAAGATAATTTCGACACGAGTCCTTACAGTGTTTTAGTAGTGGATGATAATCCGGACTTGACGGACTTCCTGAAAAAGTCACTGGGAGAATATTTCAAACGGATAGTGATTGCTTCGGATGGTGTGGAAGCCCTTCAACTGACCAAAAGCCATGCCCCGGATATTATCATCAGCGACGTGATGATGCCGAGAATGAATGGATATGAACTATGCAAAAATATAAAGGAAGATATTACGATCAGTCACATTCCTATCGTTCTGCTGACAGCAAGAGATGATAAACAAAGCCAGTTGAGTGGTTACAAGAACGGGGCGGATGCTTATCTGACTAAACCTTTTGAGATAGAAATGCTGATGGAAATCATTCGCAACCGGTTGAAGAACCGCGAATCTATCAAGAAGAGATATTTGAATACAGGGTTAGTCCCTGCGCCGGAAGAAAGCACCTTTAGCCAGGCAGATGAAACATTCCTGTTGAAACTGAATAAAATTATCCTGGAGCATTTGGATAGCAGTCATCTGGATGTCACTTTTATCTGCAAAGAGATAGGTATGAGCAGAGCCTCCCTTTACAATAAGCTGAAAGCTCTAACCGATATGGGAGCCAATGATTACATTAATAAATTCCGGATGGAAAAAGCAATCACGTTAATCACCAGTACGGACCTATCGTTCACGGAAATTGCCGAGAAGGTCGGTTTTACTACTTCACGCTATTTCAGTACGGCTTTCAAACAATATACTGGAGAAACGCCGACTCAATACAAAGAAAAGCAGAAACAGGAAAGGAAAAAAGAGCAATAAGAAGCTACCCGGAAAATAAATATTTTTTAGGCACGGATTACACAGGTTTCACGTTTTTTTTATAGTTGTTTTATGATAACTACCATTTTTAAAACCGTGAAATCCATGTAATTCGTGCCTAATATTTTAATATATTGCAAGTTTCATTGCTTACTCAACCATTGACTTTTTTATAGTCTTCCAAGAACTTCTTCAATCCCGAGTCAGTCAGCGGATGATTGAGCAATCCTTTAATAGCGCTCAACGGGCAAGTAGCAACGTCGGCTCCTACTTCTACACATTCGATAATATGTTTCGTATTACGGATGGAAGCAGCCAATACCTGTGTTTTATAGTCATACGTACGATACATACGTACGATATCTCCCACAAGCCTTACTCCATCTTCACAAATATCGTCCAGACGGCCGACAAAAGGTGAAACATACGTAGCTCCGGCTTTAGCTGCCAGCAATGCCTGCCCTACTGAAAAGACTAATGTACAGTTCGTGCGGATTCCCTTTTCCGTAAAATGCTTGATAGCTTTAATGCCATCGGCAATACAGGGAACTTTTACTACGATATGCGGATTGAGCGCGGCAAGTTCTTCGCCTTCACGAATCATTCCTTCATAATCGGTTGCTATCACTTCGGCACTTACATCTCCGTTGACGATCTCGCATATTTTAATATAATGCTCACGCTGATTCTGCGTTCCTTTGATACCTTCTTTCGCCATCAGCGAAGGGTTGGTAGTCACTCCGTCAAGTACTCCGAGGTCATAAGCCTCCTGGATTTGCTCCAGATTAGCTGTGTCAATAAAAAACTTCATACTCTTAATTTTTAATGGTTAACGATCTAATAGTCAAAGATAAGAATTTATTTTTATTCATCCCTGATTAAGCAATCGTAATTGACGAATCAAGATATACATCCTGAATGGTATTCAATAATTCCACCCCTTCGTTCATTGGTTTCTGGAACGCTTTACGTCCGCTAATCAATCCCATACCACCGGCACGTTTGTTGACAACGGCTGTAATGACAGCATCACGCAAATCTGATTCTCCATGAGATTCTCCACCGGAGTTAATCAAACCAACGCGTCCCATATAGCCATTGGCAACCTGATAACGGCAAAGGTCAATCGGGTGTTCGGAAGCCAGTTCGGTATACATACGTTCGTCTACCTTGCCGAAGCCGATGGCTTTAAAACCACCATTGTTAGTAGGAAGTTTCTGTTTTACGATGTCAGCTTTAATAGTCACTCCCAGACGGTCGGCCTGTCCTGTTAAATCGGCAGCCGCATGATAATCGACAGCACCTTTCTTGAAATCATTATTACGCAGGTAACACCAAAGAATGGTTGCCATCCCCAGTTCGTGAGCATATTCAAAAGCTTCGGCAATCTCCACGAGCTGACGGCGGCTCTGTTCCGAACCGAAATAGATGGTGGCCCCTACCGCTACCGCTCCCATATTCCAGGCCTCTTTGACTGTACCAAACAGTACTTGGTCGAAAGTGTTGGGATAAGAAAGTAGTTCATTGTGATTCAACTTGACGATGAAAGGTATTTTATGGGCATATTTACGTGCTACGGAACCAAGGATACCAAAGGTAGAAGCGACTCCATTACAACCTCCTTCAATAGCCAGTTTCACGATATTCTCCGGATCGAAATAGATCGGATTGGGAGCAAATGATGCTCCGGCAGTATGTTCGATGTCCTGATCGACAGGAAGTATGGACACATAACCGGTATTTGCCAGGCGACCATGTCCCAACAGCGTTTGCAGACTGTTCAATACTCTGATGTTCCGGTCCGAATCAATCCATACTTTATCAATTGTATCGGGAGACGGAACGTGAATCAGTGATTTATCAATGGTTTCGCAAGTGTGGTCCAGGTAATAACAGGCCTTATCTCTTAATAATTCTACTACTTTACTCATAACTTCATTTTTTAATGTGTAACTTTTCTATTTTTTCTTTCCCTGATTGGCTACTGCTTCCATCAGTTTTTTGATCTCTTCCGGGTTTCCCAGGAAATAGTCGTTGGCCACGTTCAGGTTTTCATCAAACTCAAAAATGTAAGGCACAGCAGTAGGCAGATTCAGTTTTATGATATCTTCATCGGAGATATTTTTCAAATGTTTTATGATACCCCGCAGGCTATTACCATGAGCCACAACCAATAAAGTATGGGCCGTTTTCAGGCTGGGGAATATATCACTTTCCCAGTAAGGCATGATACGTTCAATGGTATCTTTCAATGATTCGGTACGAGGTAACTCCACGTCGGGCACTTCATGATAACGGTAATCAAAACGCGGGTTTCTCAAATCACTCTCCGAAAGCGGATTGGGAGCTATATCATAGCTACGACGCCACACGAGCACTTGTTCTTCTCCATATTTCTCGGCAGTCTCGGCTTTATTCAATCCCTGCAATTCACCATAATGCTTTTCATTCAGGCGCCAGTTTTTCTCTACAGGTATCCAGTCCAGATTCATCTTATCGAGAACACAGTTCAAGGTTTTCACCGCACGCTTCAAATAGGAAGTATAAGCCTTATCGAAATTGAAACCATATTCTTTCAATGTCTCTCCGGCTTTTTCAGCTTCGGCAACTCCCTTTTCTGTCAGATCGACATCTGTCCAGCCCGTGAAGCGGTTTTCTTTATTCCATGCACTCTCTCCGTGACGAAGTAATACTATCTTTTTCATTTCTAAAATTCTCCTTTCTTCTTTTTATATATACAACAGATTGTTTCTTCACAAAGTTCACTAGAAAACAAATAGTTGTCAATACCCAGAAATAATGATTCTTTCCGCAAAGAAGCGGGATGCAGTAATCAGGGACATAAAAAAATACCCTCCTCTAATTCTAAGCTTGCATTATGGATGATGATTCATCAAAGCAAGGTTATCATTAGAGAAGAGTAAGTCTGTTAAAGTAAAAAAGAGAGAGTTTATATATACAAGAAAATCTGTTCTACTTTTCTGTTCTTTTTAAAAAGTTCCACTGTTGAAGTCTACACATCAGCATCTTTTCCATAATAGGTTTCTTTCGTTTTTTTGATGTTCCGCAGCAAAGATGAATAGTGGCGATAGTTCATATCTCCTTCCTTACAAGCTGCCAACTGTTCCTTTACATGCTCTTCAATCTTGTCCAGATGTTTCTCCATAAAGAGTTGAATATCAGAACGGGTGACTGTCATATTCAAACTTGTATTATCTTTCTCATTAGGTTTAATCACACGCCCTACAAACGACAGATAAGTCCGGTGTGTTTGACGACGGAAATTGTTCTCCAACTCATTAGGATCGTTCAACGGTTTCCATACAGCGACAAATACGTCATTCAAATACTCGTCCAGTGAATACGGTTCGGGTACGCTGAAGGAAGTTGAATAGATATTGTGAAGCATTCCCGGCGCAAGCAACAAAGCTAACGCAGAACTCTGACGGTCGCTAATTTCATCTACCGCTTTCAGGCCTACACGACTTACCACTTCGTCCGGATAGAGCCAGAGGGGAGCTACGAACAAGTTACGTCCCAACCATTCAACAACCTCTTTTTGTATACTACGCGGCACATAATCACGCCCTTTGCTATCCGGCACATTTTTGGTATAACGGCCTCCCAGATTTTTCTGTACTTGCAGCGTATACTTCAGGTATTGGACGCGAACTGAATTATAGATAGTATTCAAGTCGTCATACTGACCGTCGGGTTGCGCCGTCCAAGTCAGAATATTCTCCATCACTCTTTTCAGATTCCTGATACCATATTCATTAGCCTTCATATTATTGTCGCCCAAATCTTCGCTTTGGCTGCGCGGGTCAGAGCCTTTTCCTTCATCACCGATAAACAATAAACGATGGTCTCCTTTCAGTTTCTTGGTAACTTCGACACGTAATGCCGCTTTCTCTTTAAAGGGGTCTTTAAATTCCGGACGATATTGATATCCCCATTTTATAGCCCATTTATCATAATCGCCAATATGAATGTCCGCAAGTTGCCAATTAGTAAATTCTATGTTT
>ULQH01018987.1_pt1 | contig 11258 bp, 10 predicted proteins | sample 1954381 | NCBI WGS metagenome assembly ULQH01 (sample SAMEA4835653, study PRJEB28245) | human gut metagenome | biome: gut microbiome; material: fecal sample | place: Denmark | collected 2008
TTAGTCATAGTAAGTTATGGTTAGTTATAAGGCTCTAAATACAAGGCTCTAAAGAATGAGTATGCAGCCATTGTGGAGAGAAACAAGGGCAAAAAACGGACGGAATGGGAATCGTTACCTCCAGTACCAGTCCTGCATAAGAATATCATGAATGACTTCACGCCAGAGATTCTGATGCGCAATCACGATGCCAACCTCAGAGGTGTGGCAGTTGTGGTGGATGAGATAATGGGGCTGTTCAACACCATCAACCGATACAACAACAGTTCTTTTGTACAACAGATGCTGTCGGCTCACAATGGCTTGCCAGTAGATGTATCTCGTTGTAATCTTGATTGTCCTTTACGCATTGACTATCCTTGCATACAGATTGTAGGAACTATCCAGACTGGTATTGTGCATGAACTTTATGATATGGGATTCAAGAAGAATGGTTTTCTTGACCGTTTCCTGATCACATACCCAAAAGGTTTGAAGATTGCTCCTTGGGTTAAGGTTCCAAAACAAGATGCTGCAATCATTGAAAGACCATTCCGTGTATGGAAAGAGATCATAGACAAGGCTGTGGCTCTTCCTTTTACGGAAGGCATCTTCAATGTTCTTGACTTCTCTGATGAAGCCATTGATATATTCTATGATTGGCAGAATGAGGACATTGAACGGCAGAATGCCATTACGGATGAAAAAATGATAGACTCACGTGCTGCAAAAGTTCCTTTGAACACGGCTCGGCTTGCCTTGATATTCCAACTGTTCCGTTGGGCTTGTGATGAGTCTCACAAGGATTTTGTTGATGCGGAGTCCGTGAATGCAGCCATACGGATGAGCGATTACTTTGAGAAGTCATACAAAAGGATGGATGACCTCGTTTTAACCGAGGCTACCGACCCTGTGAAGAAACAGGTACTTGACTCGTTGGGAAACAAGTTCGTAACTGCTGAAGCAGTAAAGGCTGGAGCGGATTTCGGTTTTGCAAGACGTACTGTCATGTATATGCTCAAAGACTTCTGTCAGAGAAACTTTATCATCAAAGACAAGCAAGGCAATTATGAGAAAGTACAGAAGTAGAACCACCACCTTGCACCGTTTGCACTTTGCACTTCTTGCACTCTTGCACAAAAGATGCTGCATTTTGTGCCAAACAAGTGCAAAAGTGCAGAAAGTGCAAGGTGCAACAAGTGCATAGCCTTATGAGTGAGTATAGATTCCATCTACAGAAATACAAGCAGGGCAACCGATATGCTTGCCCTCAATGTGGACGTAAGCGTTGCTTTGCAAGATATATTGACGAGCAAGGACAGATTGTATTCCCTGACAATGTGGGGCGTTGTGACCATGAACAGAGTTGTGGCTACCATTATTCTCCATCTGATTATTTCAAGGACAATCCCGATGCCAACTGCAATGATGATTGGAGATATAAAACACCAATCAAAGAGTGCAGGAAAGAGAAAACTCTTCCAACTTTCATTGATAGCAAGCTGGTGGAGCAAACACTGCATGGTTATTCTGTCAATCCTTTGTACCGATACATTTCAACGGTCTTTGGCAAAGAGGAGACAGAACGGCTGTTTGCCTTGTACAAGGTCGGCACTTCAAAGAAATGGGGCGGTTCAACTATCTTTTGGCAGATAGATGTCAATGGGAATGTGCACACTGGCAAGATAATGAAGTATGATGACAAGACTGGACACCGCATCAAGGAACCACACAGCCTGGTGACTTGGGTACACTCGGAAGTGAAACTGCCAGACTTTACACTTCGGCAGTGCTTCTTTGGCGAACATCTGTTGACAGATAAAACCACGACCAAGACAATAGCCATCGTGGAGAGCGAAAAGACAGCCATTATTGCCACCCACTTCATATCTGATTTCGTATGGTTGGCTACTGGAGGCATGAACGGATGTTTCAATAAAGATGCAGTCGAAGTCCTAAGCGGTCGGGAGGTTGTTTTGGTTCCAGACCTTGGGGCAGCGGATAAGTGGAAAAGCAAACTTCCATTGCTACAATCAATATGCAAGCAAGTTCTTGTCAGCAACATCTTGGAAGACAATGCCACCGATGAACAAAAGACCAAAGGCCTTGACATTGCCGACTTCCTATTGATGACGGAAACACCGCAGATGGCGCTACAAAGGCTGATAAAGCAACATCCACCACTCCAACATCTGATAGACAGTCTTGGGTTGGTGTTGGTGGAAGAGTCATAACACTACTGGCAGCAGTTATAACGAGTTCGCTTGCGAACATATCCCTTGGGTGGAGCCTAATACACCGAGCAAGCTCAGTAATTAGGGCAAACAGCCATTATATGTGTACAGCAAGCTGAATTTCATATGTACAATCAATTAAAACAAGCAATTTTATGAGCGATAATAAGAAACAGATGATGGACATTCAAAAGGTCAAGTCTTTAAGCGTTGCTGTCAGCGATGAGCATCAGCGTAATTGGGGCGATGACCTCTTTTCAAGGAAGGAGAATGATCCAAAATACAACTATGACCGTAGTCGCACCCGACTTAACTTTCAGGTGTCGAAAGGTGGAGAACTTGGACCTGTTGATAAGTCAAAATCAATAACCGAGAAGATTGAACAAGCCATAAAGAACAGAGTGACAGGCAGAGTGAATGCCACGTCAAACCGTGCCGTGAGCCTTGTCTTTGGTGGTAACCGTGAGCAGATGCGCAAACTCGCATTTGGCGACCAGCCAATCAGTGAGAACGGCAACAACTGGGATGTTGACAGTTGCAGTGGCATAGACAGATGGGCAAAGGACATATATGACTTTTGTTGTCGGGAGTTTGGTGAAGAAAATGTCGTTTCGTTCATTGTTCATCTAGACGAACTAAATCCTCATGCACATGCGGTCATTGTCCCCATCACAAAGGACGGCAGACTGAGCGCAAAAGATATGTTTGGTGGAAACGACATGAATCAAGCAAGAACAAGGATGCGTGAACTTCATAGCCGACTTGCAGAGGTTAATGAAAAGTATGGACTGGAACGTGGCGATGACATCACCATAACTGGAGCTAAGCACAAGTCAACAGAAACTTATCGCAGGGAGTTGGCTGATGAATGCCGCACTTTGTCAAATGAAGTAGGCATGAAGAAGACGCTTCTTTCAGGTCTTAATCGTAGCATCACAAAAGCAGAGACCAAAATCAAGGCTCTGCAGACTATGGTCAGCAATCTGGAGAAAGCGGAAGCAGAGAAACAAGCGACCATAGCCGAACTTGAAGATTACATGAAGAATCATCTTGGTGATGCTGTTGAGATAAAGGCAAAGATTACCGCCACCAGAAAGGAACTCTGGGATGTTCGTGACAAATTGAACGACAAGAAGATGAAACTTGCGCAGGCTAAGTTGCAACTTGATGAGTTGCAGAAGAATACCTCCTACATCGAAGCAAGAAACAGGGAGATTAAAGCCGATTTTGAAAAAACAGCTGTTTCATACCAGCAACAGATGATCAATAAGATATGGGCGCAGGCTGGTATGAAGGCGTTGGCAGAGATAGCAGACATCTATCCTCGTATGACGAGCATTCACGACAGCAGCCTATTTGACGACAGCTTTGCAATGGACTTCATTAATTATGGCGACAAAATTATCTATTGTGCAATGTACCTCTACATCGGCTACGTCAACGAGGCTACCAACTTTGCTGAAAGCCAAGGTGGTGGCGGTAGCGACACCAAAGACTGGGGACGTGAGAAGGACGAAGATGAGATAGAATGGATAAGACGATGCTTGCGACAGGCGACAAAGATGATGAAGCCAATGAAGAGAAAAGGCTTGAGTAGATAAAATATTAAGGGAGGAGCGCATTTCGAACACGCTCCTCCCAAATTATTTTACAACTCGCAATGATCTTGCGAATCACTATCCTTAGTAACGACTTGAATAGTGAGACGAGTGTGAGCTATGCGAGCTGTGAGAACTGTGTGAAGAATGAGAACTATGCGAATAGTGACCCGCAAGAGAACTCTTTACCATGTCAATGGCTTTCTGCAAAACCAAAGGCTGGTTCTTCTGCTTCTCAATTTGTGTTGTTTCGTCATTATTGCCCAATACGTTCATGATGTTATCAGAAACGTTGGCGCAATAACTCGTTGTAGCGATAAATGCCGAAACAATCAAAAACATTAGTCTCTTCATTGATACCTCCGTTTTTAAATTTGACAATATTGTTAATAATTCACTCTGTACATGAATTTGTACATTCTATTTTATGAATATGTGTACTTATGTTATTGTTGTTTGTCGAGAAGAAACCTCCACATTCTCCTTTAAGTACACATTCGTCACAAACAGGAAGATAAACATCTTTCCATTCACTGATTGATTGCTTTGCAAATGGACGCAACTCGGGTGGAAGTACACACAATTGGGCATTATAGATATACGTTGTAATACCTCTGTCGTTTAGTAGAAGCACAGCTTCTCTAAGCTCGTTGTTATAGTCATATGGGTCTATCCATAAATCTTTCAAGTTTGTTTCTGCCAAGCCAGTAGTCTCCATCTGCATAAAGGCGACCTGTGTGACAAATGGAAAGTTATGGTAGATATAATCAGCCAACTGTGGCAATCTCTTATATGTCTGTTTGTGGATAACCACCCTCAAACCAATCTGTTGCCCAAATTGTGCCAAATTATACAAACCTTGAACCGTTTTGTAAAACGTCTTAGCTCCTACTACATGGTTATGGATAGAAGCTATATCTGAAAAGATAGGAATGTCTATTTGTAAATCATGATGGTTGCAAGCTGCTAACTTTGCAGCGTAGTCAATATCAGCAAATTTCACTCCATTGGATAGTATGCTTATGGCTGCTTTAGGACATGATTTCTTTATTTGGCGTATAATCTCAAATAATCTGTCACCAATCATGGTAGGTTCGCCACCAGTAATTCCGACTTCTTGTGTATTCTTATCGAACAGTTTAATCAAATTCAGATTAAAATCAGTTCTGTCCCTCTCTTGCTGCACTGGAGGTTGAGGACACATGATACAGCGATGATTGCAACGAGCAGTAGCAAAGATTGCATTGGATGCAGAATTGATTTCATATAGGAAACACACCTCTCCATTTGGGGTGATGTTTATCACATCACCTTCGTTAAAGTCAGAGATATTGCCAACTTTTATATATGGCATAGATGTATTGGCTGACAAATCATGCGCTGAAATGATAGCCTTGTAACCTTTAGGCGTATTCTGCTCATTGGTCACAAGGATATACGCTGAACGGTTAAATATATTTTTACCGCTAAGTGTTACTCGTCCAAGAAGTTCCTGTGAGTTAGAGTTGTATAACGATTTTAATTGTTTCATATCTCACTATTTTATCCAAGACCAAAATATTCTATTTATCTCAGGGTCATGCTTTTGAAGAAGTTCAAAGAGATAATGCATAATAGCTTTATTCTTCTTGCACATCTCGTTTGTAGGACGATAACCAACCATATCTCCTTGCTCTGACATGTTTCTTACAGGGTCTGCACCACAGTAAGGTTGGAATACACATTCTGCGCACTCGGGCAAACATTCATTGCAAGCATTGCTTATAATCTCATGCAACTTTTCTCCATTGAACATGCTTTGGTATGAATCTTCGTTCACATTTCCAAGTCTGAAATAATAGTTCTTGAAACGAGCCATCATTCTTCCCTCATCTGCAACAAACACACTGCCATCATAATCATAGATAGCTCCAGCTATGCCAACACCTGCAGGAGATTGCAAGTCTACGAACCCTGTAGCAAAAGGTGTGAGAATCCTACGAAGAAGCAATGCTGCATACCCCTCAACAAAGAATGTTCCTTTCTTGTTGAGTTCTATAATATAGTCTAGTCCCTCTTTGTAGTTCTTTACGAAATCTTCTATCGGGTAGGCTATCTTGTCCTTATGCTGTTTGGCAAAGCCGTAAGGATTCAGTGCCCTTAGGAAGATGTTATGGAAACCTAATCTGATGTATTCGTCTATGATGTCCTTAAATCTTCCAAGACTATACTTTGAGGTAGTCATTAAAGCGGATGCACATTCATCATCCCCCCAAATACCACGAATCATCTGTAAATTTTTCTCAAAGATAGCGTGGTGGTCAAGATTCTTATCTTGGAGAGGTCTGTTAGCGTCATGCAAATTCTTAGGACCATCCAAAGATGTAGAAATCATACAATTATGCTTCTTTAAGTACTTAACCATCTTCTCATTGAGCAAAGTAAGATTGGTGCAGATAACAAATTCTAATTCACGTTTCTTGAATAAGTTTTGCCATTCAGCCTCTTCTATAATGTACTTAACCATTTCAAAATCGGTTGACGGGTCACCACCCTGGAACTCAATTTTGATACATGGGGATGGAGACATGAAGATGGTCTTGACGATATTCTTTGCCGTTTTCTTGGTCATGTCCGCGGAATGGTCAGTACTTTCATGTCTTTTTACCTGACAATAGATGCAGCTTGAATTGCAGCGTAAAGTTGGTACAACCATGTGCAAAGAAGTGAAATCTTCCAAGATACTCTTCTTTGTGCGGAACTTTGTAGCAAGCATTTTCACAACATCTTCAACTTTGTCCGTTGTGGCTATTTGCTTTGACTCTATATCATAGAACAAGTCACTTGTAGGGTCAAGTTCTCCATTGACGAATTTGTGAAAATCGTCATTCTTTAGGAAAATATATTCTCCGACATCATTCGACAGAAGATATTCTTCTTCGTTAAATCGAGCGAAGCGAAATGGAAGTATCGTATATGTATCCATTATTTTTTCAAATCTAATATTTTGAATCCATTTTGTGCAAAACTGCTATTGGTGGCATCTAAATAGACAGCGGATGTAAGCATTCCTCGATAAGGTTCACCTGCTTTTTGTTTCACGCGAATATCAGAATGCCAATAGCACTTTCTTTCTTTTAAATCCCAGTACCAGTTTTTATAATGAGTTGCACACCATTCATTGTTTTCATAAATTAAAACCATTCATCCCAGAAACAATATAATGAGGACCGAAGAGTTATTCAAGTTGGTAGAAGTGTTATCAAAGATTATAGTGAGATAATCTATCATTATGATTCTTTGGCAACAGAGAACTTTAAGAAAGGATTATCAACAAGCAACAATCCTAATATTACATACCCTTGTGAAATATACAGCTATCCTTTGGAGAAAAGACGACATGAAAAATATCGGATGATATTAAATGCCGGAGTATTATGTTATCCTTCTATGTGGGAAGATCTTAATTGGACATACTCATTGGACGAGACAATGGTGTTGTATAATTACACATGCAACAAAGCAACGACAAAATATGCTGGACGAGAATATACGGCCTGGTATACTCTGGATGTTCCTATTTCTTATGGCCCATATAAATTTTTTGGATTGCCAGGGCTCATCATTAAGATTGAAGAGTCTACAGGAATGTATATCTGGGAAATGTATAGTTTAAGCGTGTCAGCAACGCCTATACATATATATCAATATGAGAAAGAACAGAAATGTACCGAAGAGAGTGCAGCTCGTACAATTCACAGAATGATGACAACACCAATGACATTTCTAAGTTCAGCTGGATCAAGAGTGTTGGTCAGACAAAACGACGGTTCTTTTGGTTCTCCTGCAAAAGACGAAAAGGGAATGCCTTATGAACCTATAGAATTAAGATGATATGAATTACTTAAATGGCAATAATATAGCCGAATATTTGGCGAACACACCACAAATTACATTCGAAATCACAGAACGGTGTAATCTGTCGTGTGTTTATTGTGGTTATGGAAAGTTGTACTCTAACAAAGATATGAGAAAAGGCAGAGAATTGCCTTTGGACAATGCCATAACATTGTTGCAATATCTACAAAATTTGTGGGATGCTGGTTACGACACCCAAGGGGATAGTAACATTATAATTAGTTTTTATGGAGGCGAGCCACTTTTGAATATGCCATTTATTTATGGTGTGGTGGATTACATTGAGAATAATCTATCTAAATATAATAAGACCTTTGTATTCTCTATGACAACAAACGCTATATTGTTGCCACGTTATATGGATTATCTCGTTAAAAAAAGATTCAAGATTCTTATCAGTTTGGACGGAGATGAAAATGGGTCATCTTTAAGAGTGTTTCCTAATGGTCAACCTGCATTCGGCAAAATAACTGACGCTGTTGAACAATTAAAAGATAAATATCCATATTATTTTGAATCATCTGTTGAGTTTAATGCTGTCTTAAGTAATAGAACTTCGGTTAAAGATATTACTGAATATATATACACGCATTATCATAAATCTCCGACTATATCCGAAATAAATACAGATGGAATAAATTTAGATGAGATAGAACTCTTTAAGTCCATTTTTCAAGATAAATGGAAATCAACGATGGAAATGAATAAGGATCTGTCAGAATTGCCATTTTGGAATAACCCTAATTTTGAGAGAGTTGCCCGTTATATCTTAATGCATTCACCATATGCATATATGGACTATAATGAATTATTGTTTAACTCACAACAGGAAAGAAAAGAACTTCCTACTGGCACATGTCTTCCGTTTACCAAAAAGATATTTGTTACTGTTTCCGGCAAAATTATGCCTTGTGAGAAAATTAGTTATAAGTATCAGTTAGGCACAATTAAAGACCAAAAAGTAAATATAGACTTTGAGGCTATTGCCCAAATGTATAATTCATATTATGACAGAGTTCGACAGACTTGTCGGAAGTGCTTTAATCACAAAGGTTGTTTATGTTGTATATTTAATAATGGCCAATTGGAATCTCATTTTGCTCGATGTTCGTACTTTGTAACTTCTATCGACAATAAATCAATGCAAATGGAGGTAAATGACTTCCTAAGAAAATATCCAGAAGCGTACTCATATATAATGCAGCAATACGAAGTAATATTATGATGTTAGACTCGCAACATACAAAATGGCTAACGATGTCGCCAAATGTTTTCGTTGATATTATTAACGACAGTTTGATATTATTATATAATACAAATGGTGGCATTGTCAAGATTTCTCGTGATGAAAAACTAATCAACCTAATAAAGATGTTATATACACCTATAAATCTTGGGGTTGTTAAATATGAGATTTTAGATAAGTATAAATCTCGTGACATCGATTGGGCGTTAAAGAATGGCGTAATAGGCATTGATGAAAGCGATGTTAAACCAATTATCTGTCTACCAATTTTGAACTTACAGAAAGATATAAATAAGTTCAATGATAATGGAATTGAAAGCAGGCTACAGCTAATTGGTTCCAAATTAAAGTATATTTCAGGTGCTTTTATAAGACTCTCGAATATGATAGATAAAGGCAACTCTCTATTAAAAAGATTAAGAAGCATCGCGGCTACTCAGCATCCTTGTCCATCATACGAAGACTCTGCAGCTTCATTAACATTAGACCAATTGAGAATTCTAATAGACAATTTGAAATTAACTAGTGTTGCTACTATTGATATAATTTTTTCAAACAATTTTTTGGAGCGCTATTCGTGTGAGGAACTTGTTGGATTGCTATCGAAATACAATTTCGCATATAGAGTACATTTGTACTCCGAAGATTATGAAACCATAGTAACATCGATAAATAAAATAGACATTAAATTAAATCTATCATTTATTGTTTATCAAGATCGATTTAGTAGTAATGATAAATTTTATACTTTTAATAGTGCATACAATTGTGACCAAAAATATTTGGCATATGATGAGCAGGACATAATGTTTAATATGGGCGTTATTTTGCCTGTATGGACGGGCAACAATCAAGAGATGTTTAGCAAATATGTCTATACGGAACTTAGTGATATAGAGGAAACCAAAATTAATCTCAATGCTCTTTTTAGAAATAAAAAATTAAACTCCAATTTCTATGGATTGATAGATATAGCTCCAGATGGGAATGTATATGCCCACGGTTCAAAAAAAAGTATAGCAAATGTAAACGATAAAGGGTTCTCTTTGGTTGATGTAGTCATAGATGAGTTTAAGGAAAATCGAACATGGAGATTAACCCGTGATTGCACTAAATGCAAATTATGTCCGTATCGTTTTGTTTGCCCACCGGTGTCAATCTTTGAAATTCAATCTAATCAAATAAAAATGTGTCACATAAATTATAATGAATTATGAAAAATTTAACTTATGCCACTTGTCTCGTCTTATTCATGTTAAGTGTCGTATCATGTGGTAATACCACTGCTCAGAGTGTTTCAAGAGTTTCTTCAACCCCTTTTGTGGTTGACTCCACCCTGCAAATCAAGAATATTCAGGATTTAAGAATTATTGAGCATTCATTATATCTTACTTATGATTATGTTGGGGGTTACGGGCATCAAATGCTTTGTTCTTATGATATTGATTATAATAACACTTTATTAAAATTTCGCAAAACCTTTTTCAGAGAAGAAAATAATTATTACAGCATATTTGCTCCTGTATCATTTTGGGATAATAATGGAAATATGTATGTAGTTGAACGTGATCAACCCTATATCAACATTATCTCTAATGATACTATACTTAGAACATCTAAAGCATTGATGTCCAATAATGCGCGAACTCCATATGAAATGGTCTTGGAGGCAAAGCAAGCATTTTACAAATCTCCAGATGAGTATTATTTCATAGGACGACAGCCAATGTCAGGCATACAAGCTATATATCACTCAGATAATCATAACAGCCAGCCGATTGTTACCGAAATAAGGAAACTTATCTTTGATGAACGATACCCTTCTTGGATTTTAAATCATGGAAAATTCTCATATAATCACAAGAAGAAAATGGGAGTATACGCTTTTCAAATGTTTCCTGCTATTCAAATATATGATTTTATTAATAGTCTGGATAAAACAGTTATAGTAGCAATAGAGTCTTTTGACTATACTACAATATCTGAAGCTGATGTTTGGGAGGCAAACCCAATCCAATTTAAAGATATTAGCACAACCGATAACTATATTTATGCTTTATACTGGGGTTTAAAAGCATCTGATATGGATAAGAAGCATTCTGATGGTACGGCAGAGACCAAAGTTGTAAAATGCGATTGGCAAGGTAATATCCTTGAGACATATGTGATAAATAAAAGACTACAGGCATTCTGTGTAAGCGATGATGATAAAAGAATTATTGCGTATGATGGAAATGACTTTCTGTTGATAAACTTGTAATCAATAGTTCGTTAAAAATTTGCTGAGCCTAAGCGGCTCTGGCA
>ULQH01009010.1_pt1 | contig 10365 bp, 12 predicted proteins | sample 1954381 | NCBI WGS metagenome assembly ULQH01 (sample SAMEA4835653, study PRJEB28245) | human gut metagenome | biome: gut microbiome; material: fecal sample | place: Denmark | collected 2008
TTCGTTTTCCGTTAATTCCAGTTCTTTGGTTAACAGGTCATCGCCTTCAATGAGCTTTGTTGCCGAAAAACGCAGCGGCAAGCCTTTTTTTCGTACTTTAGGTTCAATTAAGTGGGCGATGGAATGAATTGCCACATGTGCCGGGCCGGAGCAAAAGTCAAGGCGCTCAGGCAGCTGATGAGTTTCAGCGGCGTTTTTGGCGCGGCGGATAAGTTCATCAACACCCGCACCTGAATTGGCCGTTATTGGAATTACCGGTATGGTGAGCTTTTTCTCAAGCGTTTTAATATCAATACTGCCGCCGCTTGCCTGCAATTCATCCATCATATTAAGGGCAATTACCATTGGCGTATTAAGCTCTATAAGCTGCAGTGATAAATACAGGCTGCGTTCAATATTGGTAGCATCAAGAACATTTACAATAACATCCGGTTTGTTGCGCAAAAGCAAATCGCGCGTAACAATTTCCTCAGAGGTATAAGGCGAAAGGGAATAAATACCGGGAAGGTCAATAACGGTAATATCCTTATCCTTCAGCAAAATGCCTTCCTTTTTCTGCACCGTTACGCCGGGAAAGTTGCCGACATGCTGGTTGCTGCCGGTAAGATAGTTAAAAAGCGTGCTTTTGCCGCAGTTCTGGTTTCCTACAAGTGCAAATGTAAGTTTCATGCTTCCTCCGGCTGCACGGTAATTTTTTTAGCGTCATCCAGCCTCAGGGTCAGCTCGTAGCCGCGCAGAAAAATTTCGATAGGGTCGCCTAAAGGCGCTCTTTTACGCACCATAACCCTTGTTTTGGGGGTCAGACCCATATCTAAAAAGCGGCGGCGCAAAATGCCTTCACCGCCAACTGTAATAATCGTGGCTTTTTGCCCGATAGCCAGATTATTTAAAGTAATAGCTTCCATATTTAATTTTCTCCTTTGATTACTTATGACTAACTGCAAATTTATTATATCACTACCAAAACTCATTAGCAATCAAATAAAAGTTTTTAAAATTTTTAAATAACTAAAGCTAATAAACGAAAAACATTATTTATTAAAAACACACGTGAATGATAAGCAGGCGCTTACTGAAAAATGCTGTAATTTTAAAGGAAAAACCGCTCATACGTGAAAAAATAGTAAACTTGCTTGACAAGATTTCTTTTGGGTATATAATTGTAATTGAGAATAAGTTTTGTTAGAAGGGAGAGGCAGAATGAAACGTAATACTATTCAAAGACAGCTTGTTATTGCTGCAGTACGCTTCCTGGCGGACCATCCCACGGCTGACGAGGTTTATGAACGCATAACCATGGAATATCCCGATATCAGTAAGGGAACGGTGTACCGCAACCTTAACTCGCTTGTGGAAAGCGGGCTTTTAAACAAGGTTTCCGTACCCAGCGGCGCAGACAGGTTTGACCATATGCTTACCAAGCATTACCACATTAAATGTTCCCATTGCGGAAAATTTATGAATGTAGAGAATATGGATTACATGGAAGACCTTGACGAAAAGGTTGCCGCAGTAACCGGCTTTAAAATGCAGAGCCATGATATTGTTTTTAATGGATTGTGCCCCGATTGCCAGAAGCTTGAGGCAAAAGAAGCACAATAAGTGCAGAAGCACAAATAAAATTTATTTTATGGAGGTATGAACAATGGAATTTAAAGGAAGCAGAACCGAAGCAAACTTGCAGGCAGCATTTGCCGGCGAATCTCAGGCAAGAAACAAATATACCTATTATGCAGGCATTGCAAAAAAAGAAGGCTACAACCAGATTGCCAATATTTTTGAAGAAACCGCAGGCAACGAAAAAGAACATGCCAAAATCTGGTTTAAACTTTTAACCAGCGGCGGCGTAGCACACAGCAGCCTGCCCGATACTTTAACCAACCTTAAAGACGCAGCAGCCGGCGAAAACTATGAATGGACCGAAATGTATGCTGAATTTGCCAAAGTAGCAAAAGAAGAAGGCTTTGATTATATTGCCATGCTGTTTGAAGAAGTTGGCAAAATTGAAAAAGAACACGAAGAACGCTACAATGCACTGGTTGCCAACATTGAAAATGACCGTGTATTTAAACGCGAAGAAAAACAGGTTTGGATTTGCGGCAACTGCGGCCATATTGTAATTGCTGAAAAAGCTCCGGAAGTTTGCCCTGTTTGCGACCATCCGAAAGCATATTTTGAACTGCGCAAAGTAAACTACTAATATCTGAACGGTAAATAACCAGTCCCCGGTGGGAAAATCCTGCCGGGGATTTTTGTATTCTTTTAAAAACTTAACTTGCAAAGTGTTTTTTATAATGCTATGATGAAAATGGTTTGTTTAAGGAGGCAGTTTATGCAAATAAGCCATATTACTTTTATTGTACACGATATTGAACGTACAACAGTTATGTTGCAGCTGCTGTTTGATGCTAAAGTTATATACGACAGCGGCAAGAATACTTTTTCGCTGTCGCAGGAAAGATTTTTTGATATTGATGGTTTGTGGCTGGTGATTATGCAGGGGGAATCTTTAAAGGAAACAACCTATAACCACATAGCTTTTAAAATTGATGAAAAAGAATATGATGAATATAAAAAACGTATTGAAACTCTTGGCTTAACCTTTAGGGAAGGGCGCAGCCGTATAGAAGGAGAAGGGCGTTCTTTGTATTTTTATGATTATGACAATCATCTTTTTGAGCTGCATACCGGTACGTTGGCAGAGCGCTTAAAAAGTTATAATGATTATAATGAACAACACGGAAGGGTTTAAATATGATTTTAATTGCTTGTGCCGATGACAATTTAGGTATGCTGTTTAATGCGCGCCGCCAGAGCATGGACAGGGGTTTGCGTGCGCGGCTGCTGAAGCTTTGCGGCGCGCATAAACTATGGATGAACGCATACAGCCGCGGACAGTTTGATGAAACTGCTGAAAGCATAACCGTTGATGAGAATTTTATGGCAAAAGCAGGCTGTGATGATTATTGCTTTGCCGAAAACATCAGCGTTAAGCCTTATGAAAAAGAAATGCAGAAAATTATTTTGTACAGGTGGAACCGGGTTTACCCGGCAGATTTATATTTTGACATTGATTTAAAAAACTGGCACCTTAAAGAGAGCAATGATTTTGCCGGTTCATCTCACGATAAAATTACGGAGGAAGTTTACATAAAATGAGAAAAATATTTGCTGTAATTTGTTCTTTAATGCTGGCTGTAAGCCTTGTTTTAAGCGGTTGTGGGCAAAAAGGCAGCAATGCCGCCGCACCGGCAGGCAGTTCCGTTAACGCTGCCGGTATTGCTTCTGTACCTGCGTACAGCGGCAAGCCCTTTATTGCAATTAACGGCAATAAGCCAAATTTTACCGACTCTGATTTAACCGGAAAATCATTTGAAAAATACAGCCCGCTGGATAGTTTAAAACGCTGCGGCACGGCGTTTGCCAATGTATCCAAAGAAACTATGCCCAAGGAAAAGCGCGGCAGCATTGGCCAGGTTAAGCCGAGCGGCTGGCAGACGGCAAAATACGATTTTGTCGACGGTAAGTATCTTTATAACCGCTGCCATTTAATCGGTTATCAGCTTACGGCTGAAAATGCAAACGAACGCAATTTAATAACCGGAACGCGCTATATGAATGTAGATGGCATGCTGCCGTTTGAAAATATGGTGGCCGACTATATTAAAGAAACAGGCAACCACGTTTTATACCGTGTAACGCCGGTGTTTAACGGCAATAACCTTGTGGCCTCAGGAGTACAGATGGAGGCAATGTCCGTAGAGGATAAGGGTGCAGGCATAAGCTTTAATGTTTTCTGTTATAATGTACAGCCGGGCGTGGAAATTAATTATGCAGACGGCAAAAGCAAACTGGCAGACGGCAAAAGCAAACTGGCAGAAGGCCAGCAAATGGCAAAAACTGCCGGCAATAAGCCAAAAGTATGCCCAACTGCCGATGATTATGCAGTACAAAGCTATGTGTTAAATAACGGCAGCAAAAAATTCCATAAACCTGATTGCAGCGGCGCAGAAAAAATAAGTGCTAAAAATAAGGAAAACTTTAAAGGACGGCGTGCCGAATTAATCAGCAAAGGCTACAGCCCGTGCGGAATTTGCAAGCCTTAACCGGAGGTTAATTAATGGGATTAGTAGATGATTATTTATCGGCCTATAAAGTAGGCAAAAAAGAGCAGATGGCGGCGCGCATGGCCTTTTTTATCAGCGGGTTTGCGGTTGCCACATGGGCTCCAATGATACCGGCAGTTAAAGATAAATTGCAAATTGGCGCCGATGTATTAGGCATGCTGTTATTAAGCATCGGCATCAGTGCGTTTATTTTTATGCCGCTGGCAGGCATGTTAAGCCGCAGTTACGGCTGCAAAAAAGTTCTGCGTACTGCTATCGCCATTATGGCAGCGGATTTGATAATTTTATCGCTGCTTGGAAATATTTGGGGCTTTTTGGTATTTCTTGCTGTTTTTGGCGCGGCAATGGGCTGCATAGATGTTAATATGAACCTTAATGCCGTTATCGTAGAAAATGCTTCTAAAAAGCGTATGATGAGCGGCATGCACGCTTTATGGAGCGTCGGCTGCTTCGCCGGTGCGGGTTTATTCAGCCTTTTGGCTAAAGCAGGGCTTGGCATAACAGTTATTGCCGCCACACACAGCCTTATAGTAATGGTGTTTACGGTAATTTACAGCCGCCATTTTTTAAATTTTAAAGGCGCTGGCAACGAAAAGCCAATCGCTGTTCCCAAAGGCATAGTAGTGTTTTTCGGTTTGCTGGCGTGTATAACATTTTTAGGCGAAGGTGCAGTTATGGACTGGAGCGGCGTTTTGCTTACTGAAGTAAAAAATACGGAACTTTCGCTTGCAGGCGTAGGCTATGCTGTTTTTTCGGTAGCAATGCTGTGTATGCGCCTTTTGGGCGATAAAATTGTAGCCGTGCTTGGCGAAGAAAAAACACTGGTTTTTGGCAGTATTATCGGCGCCATTGGCTTTTTAAGCATTATCTTTATGGAAAACTTTTATGCCATTCAGCTGGGGTTTGTGCTGATGGGATTAGGACTTGCCAACATAGTGCCCACAATTTATTCGCTGACAAAATACCAGAAAGTTATGCCCATTAACGCAGCTGTAACGGCAATAACCAGCATGGGTTATACCGGCGTAATTTTAGGCCCGGCAGTTTTAGGCTTTGTTGCACACGGTTTCGGCATTACGCAGGTATTTTACCTGCTGGCGGTTTTGCTTGCCGCTCAGGCCGTGGCTGTTAAATATTACTTTGCCAAAATGGCTTAGAACATTGTTTAAAACGGTATTTCCCTGCGCGAATTGGCAGATAAAACAGGCCTTGCGCCAACGACGCTTACAAGCATGGTTGACCGTATGGAGAAGGCAGGGCTTGTATGCCGTATGCCAGATAAAAACGACCGCCGCAAAACCTTGCTGGCGCTTACCGCCAAGGCTAAAAATCTGGAGCAGGATTACAAAGCGGTATCCGATAAAATGTCCGAAATTTTTTACAAAGGCTTTACAGATGAAGAAATCCGCACTTGCGAGGCAATGCTTGCCAGAATTTTAGACAATATAAAAAAATTAGGTTAAACCTCCGATTGTTTACTGGAAAGGATGATTTATTATGACTAATGAATTAAGAACTTACCTTACTGAACAGGTTAACGCTTTAAAAAACGCACCTTCCTGCTGTGCAGAAGCCAAAGCAGTTTGCGCTGAATGGCTTGAAGCAGTTGGTACTGATAAAGAAGCAGAAATGACTAAAAAGCTTATTGCCGAAGTTGAAGCAGACATTATGCCTGTTGACGGTTTAATTGCTTGTGCAGGCAGCGAAGCAGGCGTTAAAGTTTTTGGCGAAGAAATGGCTAAAAATGTACTTGCCCATGCAGAAGAAATTAAAAAGAACGGCGCAAAATTCTGCGATTGCCCGGCCTGCACTGCCTGTGCTGCCATTATCGCCAAAAAAGCTGAACTGTAATTTAACAGCGTAAATAGTAAAACAGCACTCCGAAAGTAAAATTACTTTTGAAGTGCTGTTTGCTTTTACGTTGGTTTAGTTTTATTTTACGCTTTCGGCTCTTTCCAAAAAGCCGCGGATAATATCGCAGGATTTGGCGAATTTTTCTTTTTCGCTTTCGTCAAGTTCTACTTCTAAAATTTGTTCAAGGCCGTTTTTGCCGATAACGCAGGGTACGCCGGCGGCAACATCTTTTTGCCCGTATTCACCGTTAAGTGCTGTAGAGCAGGGCCAGATAAGTTTCTGGTCATGGAAAATTGCTTTTATAAGCATTACGGCAACATTAGCAATACCAAATTCGGTGCAGCCCTTGCCGTCAACTTCAATATCACCGGCGCGTTTAACCTGTTCCTGCAAATCATCAAGGTTAAGTGCGGCAAGCCTTGGGCTATTTTCGCGCATCTGCAAAAACGGAGTGCCGTTAATAAATATGCGCGACCATACGATAAAGCTGCTGTTGCCGTGTTCACCCATGCAAATTGCCTGAATGGAGCGGCGGCTGTAACCGGTAGCGGCAGAAAGCACGCGCAGCAGGCGATAGGTTTCCAGGCTGGTGCCGGTGCAGAAGCAGCGGTTTGTCTGCCAGTTCATCTGGCGGCGGATGTATTCACAGATAATATCGGCAGGGTTGGAAATACTAATCATAATACCTTTAAAATCAACTTGTTTTAAATGGCCGATTACTTCGTTTGCCATGCGGATGGTATCATCGAACATATCAAGGCGTGTTTCGCCAGGTTTGCGGCTGCGCCCAAACGCAACAACCATAATATCGGCATCGTTAAGTTCCTCGTATTCACCGGCGCGTATAACGGCGTCATGCCCGCACAAAGCTCCGCTTACGCAGTCGTCAAGGTCCAATGCCTGTGCGGCTGCTTTTTCTTTTAAAATATCAATTAAAACAATGTCATCGGCTTCGCCAGATTGAATAAGGCCCAGTGCTACATGAGAGCCAACATGCCCGGCACCGATAATGACAACCTTTCTTGTTTTCATATACTATACCTTCTTTTTACGTATTACAGCGTCAGCTGCATTTACATAATACTATAAATTTTTAAAAAGTGAAAGTTAATTATTATTTTGCCAGATTCAAATCCTGGACGCGGCGCTTTATGTTTCAGATATTACAAATAATGCCAAAAACAAGCGCAGAACGAAAATTTAATTGTAAATTGTTTGTAAGCATTGTTGCCTGTTATTGTTTTGTTTTTGTATAATTATTATAGAGGGTATATTGTTTAATTTTAAGGAGTGAGGGATGATGAAAAAGGTATTGTGTACATTATTGATGGCAGCATTTATCAGCCCGTTATGGGCAGCGGAAACGGAAGCTGCACCTGAACAAAAATTAATGCCTGCTATTGCCGCAGATACGGGCGGCAATGAGCTTGGCGTTGTAAACGATATTCTGCGCGCGGCAAGCGGCAAGGACAGCCCTTTTGACCATGATAACGGCAGAGGCAATGACGATAAATGGCGTCACGATAATGGACGCCGCGGCAATTACAAAAAGGACCGTGACAGATGGGAACGTGAAGAACGCCGTGACAGGCATGACGATGACCGTTGGGATGATGACGACAGATGGGACGACGACCGCTGGGAACACGATGATGATGACAGGTGGGACGATGACCGCTGGGAACATGACGATGATGACAGGTGGGATGACGATCGTTATGAAGACGACGATGACGACAGATGGGACGACGATCGCTGGGAAGATGACGACGATGACAGATGGGATGATGACCGCTACGAAGATTAATTAAAATATGAAAAGAAAAACTCCTGCCCGGCAGTTAAGTTTGCCAAGCAGGAGTTTTGTTTTAGCGCATATGCTTCATAAAATACATAATATTGTCGATTGTCAGCCGCAGATCATCTTTCGCCCTTAATTTAATCTGTTCATAGGGGAGGGCAACGCGGTTAATGCTGAAAATTCCGGTAACACCTTCCTCATAGGCTTTTTGAATATCGCTGCCGATATCGCCGACAACGGCAATAAGCGGTACGGATGATTTTTTAGCACGGCGTGCAACGCCAATAACTACTTTGCCGCGCAGGGACTGGGTATCAATTTTGCCTTCGCCTGAAATAATAAGGTCCGCACATTCAAGCAGGTTATTAAAATGAACGGTATCAAGCACCGTTTCTATGCCCGGCTGTAAGGTGCTGTTAAAAAATGCCGCCATACCGCCGCCCATGCCGCCTGCTGCGCCGGAGCCCGGCAGGTTCAGCACATCTTTATCCAAATCGCGTTTAATGATTTCTGACATGTGATAAAGACCGGCATCAAGCATTTTTATACAACCTTCGTCAGCGCCCTTTTGCGGACCGAAAACAGCAGAAGCCCCATGCGGCCCGCAGAGCGGGTTATCAATATCGCACATGGTAATTACAGGAATATCACGCAGAAGGGGATTAATGCCGCTTGCGTCGATAGCGGCAATATCCTTTAAGGTTTCACCTACAGGGACAAAACTTTCATTTTTACTGTTGATAAAGCGTACGCCCAGAGCTGCTGCCGCACCGCAGCCGCCTTCGTTGGTTGCGCTGCCGCCAAGGCCTACAATAAGTTTTTTGCATTTGTTGCGCAAAGCGTCTTCAATAAGCTGGCCTACGCCGTAAGTTGTGGTTTTTTCTGCGCGGCGGTTTTCGCCAACCAGAGGCAGCCCTGCCGCTGCTGCCATTTCAATTACAGCAGTGCCGTCGGGTAAAATTCCGTAAAAAGAATTTATTTCGCGGCCGTAAGGGTCCTGTGCTTTAACGCTTACTTTTTCGCCGCCCAGTGCTTCCAAAAAGGCGTCAACGCTTCCTTCGCCGCCGTCGGCAACCGGAATGCTTACAACTTCAGCTTCCGGATAGTGATGGTGTATGCTTTCTTCCATAATGGAGCAGATTTCCATGGAAGACATTGTGCCTTTAAAAGAATCGGGTATTAAAAGGATTTTTTTCATAAATTACTCCTTAAATCAGCAGAACAGGGACAAGAGCCAGATGCCAAGCATGGAAGATACGCCAAGCACCAAAGTGCAGACGGTCTGGGTTTTGTAGCCCTGGTCAGGAGTCATTTCGCCGAAATTGGTAACAACCCAGAAGTAAGAGTCATTAGCGTGCGATACTACCATAGCACCTGCGCCGATTGCCATAACGGTAAGGGTGGTAAGCATTGGGGTATCAAGGCCGAGTACGCCCAAGAGCGGCGCAACAATGCCTGCAGTTGTTGTAAGGGCAACGGTGGAAGAACCCTGCGCCGTTTTAAGAATTGCAGAAAGAAGGAACGGGAAGAAAATACCGATAGTTTCCAAAATGCCTGCGTTGGCGGTAATGTACTGTACCATACCGGAAACAGCAATAACTTTGCCGAGTACGCCGCCGGCAGCGGTTACAAACAAAATAGGGCCGGAAACTTTTAAGGTTTCATTAGTAAGTTCGTAAAATTCACCGGTTTTGCCGGAGCTGATAAGCTGAGCAACAGCAAAGATAACGCCTACCGCCAGTGCAATTACAGGTGTGCCGAGGAAAACGCATACATCTGCGAAGAAGCCGGTCCATTTAGCCATGTTGGAAATGGAACCCAAAGCCATTAACAAAATAGGAATAATAATAGGAGCGAGGGACATGAACGCGCCCGGAATATTTTTGTGGGAAGCCATAATTTCTTCATAAGTTTTTACAACTTCGCCGTCGTTAACGTCTTCCGGAGTTTTAACTTTCGGGCCGATATATTTAACGAAAGCATAGCCTGCAATAAGTGGGAAAATGGAAACTACCATGCCCATGCCGATAACCAGCAGCAGGTTATTGCCAATGACCAAAGTATTTGCCGCAGCAATAGGGCCCGGTGTAGGGGGAATAAATACATGGGAGATATAAAGGCCGGCACTTAAAGCTACCGACATGCCAACGCTTGGCGCAAGAGTACGTTTAACCAGTGCTTTGCGGATAGGGTTTAAAATTACAAAGCCGGAATCGCAGAATACAGGAATGGAAACAACCCAGCCCATAAGTTCAATGGCGAGTTCTGGGTTCTTTTTGCCAACAAGTTTAATAATAAGGTCTGCCAGCTTAAAGGCTGCACCGGTAATTTCCAAAATGCCGCCGATAAGGGCGCCTAAAATAATAACGATACCGATACTTGTAAATGTGCCGGAGAAACCGGAACCGATAACAGTGGCAATGCCCTGAACCGTTTTGCCGTCAACTTTGGTGTCCACCAGAGGAATACCGGCAACGAGGCCAAGCACGAGAGAAACCGTCATAATGGACAAAAACGGATGAATCTTGTACTTGGAAATAGCAACAATCATGACGATGATAGCAATAACAAACGCTATCATTA
>ULQH01010026.1_pt1 | contig 10154 bp, 8 predicted proteins | sample 1954381 | NCBI WGS metagenome assembly ULQH01 (sample SAMEA4835653, study PRJEB28245) | human gut metagenome | biome: gut microbiome; material: fecal sample | place: Denmark | collected 2008
AGGCGTTCTGCCATGGTGCGGGCACGACTTACGCCGCCAAGGTCAGGTGATACAACGATGAGGTCCTCAAGATTTTTGCTTTTAATATACTCTGCCAGAATAGGCTGGCCGGGCATATGGTCAAACGGTACGTTAAAGAAGCCCTGAATCTGGGCTGCATGCAGGTCGATTGTTACAACGCGGGTAATGCCTGCACATTCCAGAAGGTCTGCCATCAGCTTTGCGGTAATAGGTTCGCGGCCGCGTGCTTTGCGGTCCTGACGGGCATAACCGTAATATGGAATAACTGCGGTAATGTGGGAAGCGGAAGCGCGTTTAAACGCATCAGCCATAATTAAAAGTTCCATTACGTTATCGTTAACGATAGGGCCGCAGGTAGGCTGCACAATAAAAATGTCCTTGCCGCGTACGCTTTCGTTAATCATAACCTGTACTTCACCATTGTTAAAACGGTTGATAACGGCATCACCAACGGTTGTACCGAGATTTTCAGCAATCTCGCGTGCCAAATCAGGGTTTGCGTTACCGGTAAAAATCCTCATTCTGCTCTCATCTGACAACATGGTCATATCCCTCCAAGTATGATTGAGTTGTATAGGTATTAAATTTCCGTAACCTTATAAATATAGTATACAACTTTTTACACAGGTTTAACAAGTAGTATAGCAAAATTTATCAGTCTTCGCGTTGTTTGGCTGCCCAGCCTTCAATGTTCTTCTGTTTGGCGCGGGCAATGCCAAGTGCGTCCTCAGGCACCTCTTTGGTAATGGTGGAGCCAGCGCCTACATAAGCGCCTTCGCCGATGGTAACAGGCGCAACAAGGTTGCTGTTGCAACCGATAAAAGCGTTGTCGCCAATAGTGGTGCGGTGTTTTTTCTTGCCGTCATAGTTAACCATAATGCAGCCGCAGCCAATATTTACGCCGCTGCCGATATCGGTATCGCCAATATAGGAAAGATGCGGCAGCTTGGTGCCGTAACCGACATGAGAATTTTTAACCTCGATAAAGTTGCCGATTTTAACCTTGTCTTCAAGCACGGTATCCGGGCGCAGATGTACATAAGGCCCCATTACAACTTTATTTTTAACGGTGCAGTCGTGCCCGTAGGTAAACTGCATTTCCACTTCGCTGCCAACTTTAACATTGGTAAGGCGTACGGAAGGCCCGATTACGCAGTCAGTGCCGATTTCCGTATTGCCTTCCAGCCAGGTGTACGGATAAATAACGGTATCGTTGCCTACTTTAACATCTTCGCCGATAAAGGTGCTTGCAGGGTCCATAACGGTTACGCCGCTGTCCATCAGCGCACCGAGCACGAGGCTGCGCAGTTCGGCTTCTGCTTCCGCCAGCTGGCGGCGGCTGTTTACGCCCATTACCATGGCGTTATCGGCCGTAATAGCAGCGCCAACTTTTTTGCCCATGCCGTTTAATTTGGCAAGCACGTCGGTTAAATAATATTCGCCCTGCGCGTTATCGTTGGTTAAAGTATGCAGAACTTCAAACAGAAGCGGTGCTTCAAAGCAGAAAATACCGGTGTTGATTTCGGTAATGGCCTTCTGCTCCGGTGTGGCGTCTTTTTCTTCAACAATACCTGCCACATTGCCTTCCTCATTACGGATAATGCGCCCGTAACCGTAAGGGTTGGGCATAATTGCGGTAAGCACGGTGGCAGCAGCGCCGCTTTGTACATGCTCGTCATAAAATTTACGCAGTTCGCCTGCGTCTAAAAGCGGAGTGTCGCCGCAAAGAACCATAACTGTTCCTTTAAAATCTTTCAGTTCGGCTTCGGCCTGCATTACGGCATGGCCTGTGCCGAGCTGCTCTTTTTGGTATACGCTTACGGCCTGATTGCCGATAAGTTCGTTTACAAGTTCTGCGCAGTGGCCGGTAATAACTACTTTTTTAGCGGCACCGGCTCCGTCTGCGGCGTTAAGCACTCTTTGCAGCATGGCTTTGCCGCCAACTTTATGCAAAACCTTCGGCAGTTTGGATTTCATGCGGGTGCCCATACCGGCAGCTAAAATTACAGCAACAAGTTCTGACAATTTCTATACCCCTTTTCTTATTTTTTCTTGCGTTCAGCGCTTTCAAGCATGTCTTTCAGCAAAGTATGCTCGGCGTTTTCCATGTGCAGACGGGCAGCGTTCTGCGCCCTGTCAACATCATGGGCCGCAATGCTGTCCACCAGAATGCGGTGTTCTTCCATGGTATTCTGCAAACGCCCCGGATACATCATCGAACGGCGGCGTATTACGGTAATCTGCTCGCGCAGGTTGTTAATAATACCTGCCAGGCGTTTGTTGCGGCTGGCTTTATACAAAACATCATGGAAGGCAGTATCAATTTCTACGATTTTTTCGATATTGCCGTCTTCAATATGCTGGCCTATTTCTACCAGCAGGCGCTGCATGGTTTCCAGCTCCTCGTCGCTGATGCGTTCGGCGGCAAGCCCTGCGGCCAGCACTTCAAGGCTGGTGCGTATTTCGTAAACTTCGTTAATGTCTTTAATGGAAATATCGGCCACATAGGTGCCGCGGCGCGGTATCATTACCACAAAGCCTTCCAGTTCCAGCTTGCGGATTGCTTCACGCACCGGCGTACGGCTGACGCCCATTTCATCAGCCAGCTGAATTTCCATCAGCCTTTCGCCCGGGCTGAAAACGCCGTCAACAATCGCCTGGCGGATAGTTTCGCATACCAGTTCGCGCAGCGGGCGGTAGCTGTCAAGCTGAATAGGGCTTAAATGTCCGCTCATTTATATTACACTCCTTTTCACAGTTGTGGCAATCGCTGTTTCCAGTTTCCATGCCTGCAATGCTTCTATAATTTTCTGTGCTTCCTGTGTGCTGCCTGCAACGGCAAACACAGTCGGCCCGCTGCCGCTCATAAGCGCGTACTGCGCTCCTGCGGCAAGCATTTCTTTTTTTATTTTGTTAATTTCAGGGTATCTGGCGCAGGTTACGCCCTCCAGTGCGTTGCCCATGCCCGGCAGCGGCAGCACCGCATTTCCTTTTAAAAGTGCTGCTTTCAGCGTGCCAATATCAGGATGCTGCGGCTCTTTTAAAGAATCAAATTCCTTATACACCCAGGCGGTGGATACCGCTTGATGCTGTTTGGCAAGCACAATAACTGCCTCCTGCGGCTCCGGCAGCGGAGTTAATATTTCGCCGCGCCCTTCTGCAAGGGCTGTGCCGCCGCAGATGCAGAACGGCACGTCGCTGCCTATTTCTGCGGCAAGTTCTTCAAGCTGCGCCGCATTCAGGCCAAGCTGCCATAAACGGTTCAGCCCGCGCAGCACTGCCGCAGCGTCGCTGCTGCCTCCGGCAAGGCCTGCTGCCATAAAAATATGCTTATCAAGCGTTATTTTTATATCCGGCGTTTTATTAAAGCGTTCTGCCATCAGCACTGCCGCCTTATACGCAAGGTTGCTGCTGTCTCCCGGCAAATCGCTGCGGCCGGTTTGCACAACCAGCCCGCTGTGCTTTTCAAGCGTTACCGTATCGGCAAGGCTGATGCTCTGCATTACCATAGAAACCTCGTGGTATCCGTCGGCACGTTTGCCGAGCACATCAAGCCCAAGGTTTATTTTGGCATAAGCTGTTTCTGTAATTTTTTCCATAAACATCCCTGTCAACTCAAAATTCTGTATACAATATATTTTAACATATTTTAAACCGCTTGGCTTTATAACAGTTTAAAAAGTTATAAAAATTTTTAAATCTCTTTTAAATTTTTTATGCTTTTTGGGTAAATTCGCCTGCGCCAATTCCTTTTTTCTTCAAAAAATGATAAGATTATAACAGTTAAACAAATTTTAAAGGAGCGTATCAATGAGCTACCATATTTACCGTTATACCATGGTGGTTATCGGCTGCCTTATTACGGCCTCCGCCATTAACCTGTTTTACATTCCCAACATGCTGCTCAGCGGCGGCATTACGGGCCTGGGCTTTTTAATTTACTACCTTACGGGCCTGCCCATAGGCATGATGAACATTGTGCTGAACATACCGCTGTTTTACCTGGCGTGGAAGTATATGGACAAGGAATACTTTTTCGGTTCGCTTGCCAGTATGACCTTCCTTTCGCTTGCCATTGACGCACTGCATTTTTTAACGGCTTATACGCCTGACGTACCGGAAAAAATGCTCAGCTGCATTACCGGCGGCGTTATGTACGGCATCGGCATGGGCATTGTTTACCGAGTGGGCGGCGGCACCGGCGGCATGGATATCGTCGGCGGCATTATTAACAAATATTACAGCATCAGCCAGGGCACAACCAATTTTATTTTTAACATTTTCATCATGTTCTGTGGCACCATTGCTTTCGGCATTGAAGCCGTGCTTTACACGATGCTGACCTTCTTTATTGTATTTAAAGTAACAAACTCTTTTGCTTCCGGTTTTGATTACAAGAAAAATATTATCATCATCAGCGAGCATTATGAGGAAATTGCCAGCGGCATTATTAAAATAGTAGGACGCGGCGTAACCTATTTATACGGCGAAGGCGCTTATACACATCAGCAGCGCAAAGTGCTGTTTGTTGTTGCCAAGCTTACGCAGGTTGCGCGCATCCGCCAGATTGTACGCAAAAAAGACCCCGGCGCTTTTATGATTATCACCGAAGCCAGCGACGTTTTCGGCAGGGGCTTTACTTCCGCCCCCAGCGGCAAGCATAAGCAGAAAAAGATTTTTGCCCTGATTAACCACTACGAGGAAGAAGGAAAATAATTTGAACGGCAAAACACGCCCGGTGCTTGCCATTATGGCAGCAGCCAGTTTGTGGGGCTTTATCGGGTTGTTCTCGTACATTTTAATGTTTTACGGGTTCAGCCCGGTGCAGGTTATAGCCGTGCGCACCATTGCCGGCGCTTTATTTATGACGGCGTTTCTGCTTGTGCGTTCGCCTGCCTTGCTAAAAATAAACCTGCGCGATATCTGGATGTTTATAGGCACAGGCATTATCAGCGTAGTGCTGTTTAACCTTTTTTATCTTACAACTTTTATGCTCAGCAGCCTTTCGGTTGCCGTTATGCTGCTTTACACCGCGCCGGTATTTGTAATGCTGCTCTCGCTGCTTTTATTTAAGGAGCGGCTCACTTTCAGCAAAATACTGGCTTTGTGTTCTACCATTTCAGGGTGCCTGTTTTTATCGGGCATGCTTACCGGCAGCTGGCAGTGCCCGCCGGAAGCCTTTTTTACAGGCATACTTTCCGGTTTTGGCTATGCTTTGTACAGCATTTTCAGCAAATATGCGCTTGTTAAATATAATTCGGCAACCATTTCCGTCTGGACTTTTTATATGGCGTCTTTGCCTTTGCTGCCGTTTTGCCAGCCGGATGTTATGTTAACTGCTTTTGCCCTTATACCCGAAACAGCAGGCGCAGCGGCAGGCATAAGCATTTTATGCACGGTACTGCCTTATTTGCTTTATACCTACGGGCTTAAATACGTTGAAGCCGGGTACGCTTCCATACTGGCAATGCTGGAGCCCGTTGTTGGCTGTTTAACCGGGCTTTTGCTTTTAGGGGAAACTTTTACTTCTGCCAAGGCGGCAGGATTCTTTTTTATACTGGCCGCCATTGTTATTTTAAACAGCGGCAGTATTTTTAAGAGGGGGACTGAAAAATGATTTTAATCAGTGCGTGCCTTTTGGGGCGCAACGTAAAATACAGCGGCGGCAACAATTTGTGCCCGTGGCTGGCAAAATATTATAACACGGAAGATTTTACGGCGTTTTGCCCGGAATGCATGGCAATGCTGCCCATACCCCGCCCACCGGTAGAGATACAAAACGGCAGCGGCGAAGATGTTTTAAACGGCAAAGCCTGCGTTAAAGATAAAACCGGACTTGACGTTACCAGGGAATTTTTAAGCGGCGCACAAAAAGCCTTGCAGATAGCCAAAAAGAAAGGCGCCAATTACGCCATTTTAAAGGCACGCAGCCCGTCCTGCGGATGCGGCGAAATTTACGACGGCACCTTCAGCGGCGGCAGAAAATGCGGCAACGGAGTGGCAGCAGAACTTTTAATGCAGCATGGCATTAAAGTTTATACCGAAGAAACCATTACGGAAGAAGAACTTATAAAAATTTTACGGAACAAATAACAGCAAAACGCTGAACAAAAATGTTCAGCGTTTTTATTTTGCCTCGCGTATTTATTGTACGGCACAATGCACAAGTTTTTTATTCTGTTTGCGGCAGCAGGCATTATGGCAGCGCCATTTTAAAAGCAGTGCCGAACTTATAATAACGGCCACCGAACCTGCGTTATGCACCAGCGCACCTGCCACCGGGCTTAAAAGCCCCGTTACGGCAAGCACAATAGCCGTAAAATTAAGCACCAGCGAAAAAATAATATTTTTTCTGATAGTCTGCATCATTTGCCCGGATAATTCCAGCAAATGCCCAAACTCCCTGAAATCATCATTAATAAGCACTATATCCGCGGCATCAACAGCAATATCGCTGCCTACGCCGCCCATGGCAATGCCGGTGCAGGCTTTTTTCAGCGCCGGTGCATCATTAATGCCGTCGCCAAGCATACAAATATGCTCGCCCTTATCTTCGTAACCGGCAATAATGTTTAATTTATCTTCCGGCAGGCATCCGGCATAAACTTCGTCCACGCCAACCATAGCAGCAACACTTTCGGCAGCGTTAAAATGGTCGCCGGTCAGCAGCATGGTTGTTTTACCGGCGCGTTTTACTCCGGCAAGCATATCTGCCGCTTCCGGTCTTACGGTATCGGCAAGGGCAATAAATCCGGCGGCTTCGCCGTTTACGGCAACATAAATTATACTGCATCCGCTTTGGGCGTATTGCTGCGCGGCGGCTGTAATTTCCCGGGCAATAATAATGCCATTAGCTGCAAATATTTTTTCGTTGCCGGCAGTAATTTTAAGGCCGTTTACTTTTCCCTCCACCGCGCGGCCCGCATACATTTTAAAAGCGTCGGCAGGCAAAACGTTTTTGCCAAAGCTTCCAACAACGGCCTGCGCCAAAGGATGTTCCGAAAGTTTTTCCACGCTTGCGGCATATAAATATAAATCATCGTCAGTTAAAGCATTATTAAAACTTTTTACTGCTGCCACCTGCGGCCTGCCATAAGTTAAAGTACCTGTTTTATCAAACGCAACACGTTTAACCTGCGCCAAGCGTTCAAGCGCATCGCCTTCGCGCACCAAAAATCCGTGGCGCGCCGCGTTGCCAATAGCAGCCATAACCGCCGTCGGCGTTGCCAGCACCAAAGCACAGGGGCAAAACACTACCAGCACCGTCACCGCGCGTATTACTTCTCCGGTAATATAACCGGTTACTACCGCCGTTGTAAGCGCCATTACCACAATCCAGGTAGCCCAACGGTCTGCAAGGCACACAATTTTTGCCTTGCCTGCATCGGCAGACTGTACAAGGCGAATCATACGCTGTATGGAACTGTCCTCGCCAACCTTTAGTGCCCTCATTTCAAAACTGCCAAACTGGTTCACCGTCCCGCTTGCCACTTCATCTCCGGCAGTTTTATCTACCGGCAGGGGTTCACCCGTCATAACAGCCTGATTTACCGAAGTTTCACCCATTATAATTACACCGTCAGCGGGGATGGTTTCGCCCGGCAGCACACGCAGAATATCGCCCTTCCGTACATCTTCCGCACGGATAATTTCTTCTTTGCCGTCAACAATCCTGCGCGCAGTACGCGGGGAAAGGCGCACCAGTTTTTCAATGCCTGCCCTTGCACGGACAACGGTTGCTTCTTCCAAAAGCGAACCCAACTGCATGATAAAGGCAATTTCACCGGCTGCAAAATCCTCGCCAATAGTAAGCGAAGCAATAAGCGCTATGGAAACAAGCACGTCCGCTTTAATATCAAACTCCGTTACAAGCCCTTTCAAGGCTCCCCAAACAATGGGTACACCGCATAAAATAACGGCAAGCCATGCCAAATCAAACGGCAGCGGACATATATCAAGCATGCTTGCCAATAGTGCCGCACCGGAAGTAACAATGCACGCAAGCTGCATTCTCAATTCTTCATTTTGCAATATATTTTTAAAAAACTGCATCTTTACCGCCTCTTTTATACCCATAGGGGTATAGGTATTTATATTTATAATATACTCCCGGAAAAGTGCAATGTCAATAAAAAAACACCTTTAAAACTCATCCGCAAACTGTTTTTTTATGCCGGATTACTGCTATTTTGCTTTTTCAGCTATAAAATTTATAGCGCTTACGGCAAATTTGGTTTATAATAAAGATAAGGAAAAATCTTTGTTATAAAGGGAGGATTGCTGTTATGGATAACTATGATAACGATTTAATTAAACTTGATTATAGAAAGCGTCCCAAAAAATCAGCTGATAATATGACCCCTTATGATAAAGCCATCCGCATTATGTTTAAGGTTTTGTTTTTTATGGTTATTTACATGTTTTTTATGGGAATTGTAAGCTACATTTTAAATGCGTTTTAACTCCGTTCTCTGGCCTCCGCATTAAGCGGGGGCTTTTTTTATGCAAAAAAATAACGCAAACACATAATGTATTTGCGTCAGCGGTTACTGCTTATATAACTAATGCGTCAGGCCATATTGGCAAAACGATCAACTGCTTTGGTAAAAGTTTGAATGGTTTTTTCGGCGTCGCCGTGTTCAATACCGTCGCGCACGCAGTGCTGAATATGCCCTTCCAGCACAACCTGCCCTACGCGGTGCAGTGCCGATTTTGCAGCGTTAATCTGCATAAGAATATCCTCGCAGGCCACATCTTCGTCAACCATTCTGTCAATAGCCTGCACCTGGCCGATAATTTTTTTCAGGCGGCGGTGCAGATTGTCAGCATCCATACATTGTCTCATCTAATACCTCCCATCAGGGCGTCAGACGCCAGTTTTAAAAGGGCCAAACCAGCGGTACAATAATTACCGTGGCAGCAAAACATAACACTATCAGCGGCAGGCCCGCTTTAATGTAATCTACAAAGCGGTAATTGCCCGGGCCAACCATAAGTGTACACGGCGGCGTGCCGATTGGTGTTGCATAAGCACAAGAAGATGCCACTGCAATTACCATTAAAAGCGGATAAGGCGAAATGCCAAGCTTCTGGGCAATTACAATGCCTATCGGGGCAATGAGAGCCGCTGAAGCGGAATTGCTCATAAACTGAGTAAGGAGCGCCGTTACTGCAAACAGCAGCATAGTGATTGCGAGCGGCGAAGGCGTGCCAAGCGCTTCCAGTATCCAGCGAGCCAAAAGTTCTGCCGCTCCGGTGTTGTACAGCGCATGAGATACAGGCATCATGCCTGCAAACAGAAAAATTGTACTCCATTCGATAGAATGATAAGCCTGTTTTTCCGTAAGGCAGCCTGTAAGCACACATACCAGCGCGCCGATAACGGCAGCCATTTCAATGGTAATTTTTTGCAAATCAAGGCACATAACAATTATGCAGCCAAGCAAAATGCAGCCTGCAATTACCTGCTTCGGCACATTGTGCTGCGTGGGGTCAAGCTCGGCCAGGAATTTTTCCGGCACTTCGCCGCCTTCCGGCAGCAGCCTGCGCCCGGCAAAATACATATAAAGTATGGTCAGCACCGTAAGGGGCACGCCAACCCAGGCAAATTCAAAAAAGCCAAACGGACGGTAGCCAAAATTGCTCAGCGCGCCGCTGACAATAATATTAGGCGGCGTACCTACAAGGCTTATCATGCCGCCGCTGCAAACAGCATAAGCAAGCGGCAGCAGCTGACGCGAAGGAGCCATTTTAGCCGCTGCGCAGATGCCCATAACCACTGGCAAAAGGCATGCCGCCGTGCCTGTATTGGAAAGGCACATGCTTAATACTGCCGCCACAATCATAATGCACAGCATTAAATTTTTCTGGCTTTTGCCGGCGCGTTTAACGATAAATACGCCTATGCTGTGCGCAAGCCCTGTATGAAACATTGCCGCACCAACAACAAACATGCCCGCAAACAGCGTAACCGTGGGGTGCGAAAGCCCTGAAAACACAACGTTATCGGGTATAAAGTTTAAAAACCCGCAAATTATGGCGCCGCCCATTGCGGTTACCGCCAAAGGAATCAACTCTGTAATAAACAGCAGGGCCATTACGCCCAAAAGGATCAAACAGCCAATAGCCGGATC
>ULQH01001622.1_pt1 | contig 10120 bp, 8 predicted proteins | sample 1954381 | NCBI WGS metagenome assembly ULQH01 (sample SAMEA4835653, study PRJEB28245) | human gut metagenome | biome: gut microbiome; material: fecal sample | place: Denmark | collected 2008
AGGCTGTTAAGTGCGGTTACTGGCACTTGTGGCGTTACAACCCTGCTTTGGAAGAAGAAGGCAAGAATCCGTTCCAACTGGATAGCAAAGAACCTAACTGGGAAGACTTCCAAGGTTTCTTGAAGGGTGAAGTTCGTTACGCTTCTGTAATGAAACAATATCCTGCTGAAGCTGAAGAACTGTTTAAAGCTGCTGAAGAAAACGCTAAATGGCGTTACAACAGCTACAAACGTCTTGCCAGAGAAAACTGGGGAGCTGATACAGCTGAATAATAAGTAGAAATACTTTATACATAATAAAAGGCAGGAATCCTGGAAACAGATTCCTGCCTTTTTTGTTTATATCTTAGAAGTAACGATTACTTCTCACGAAGATATTCATTAAAACTCTAAAGATATGATCGGATTTGTTATTTGGATTATCGGTTTGATACTGACTTTCAGAGCTGCCATAGAGATTTGGAATATAAATGCGGCTGTAGAGAAAAGACTTATAGCGATTGTATTAATCGTTCTTACCAGCTGGCTGGGACTACTTTTCTACTACTTCTATGGTAAAGAAAGAATGGCAGGATGGTTGAAGTAGTGTTTGCATATCAATCTTTCTCAGGAATCCAACTGTTTACCAGTTCCTGATGTTCTTCCATCCATTGACGGGCAGCCTGTCTTTCCGTTGTCTGCGCCTCTTCCAGAGCAGTCATTAAAGAGCTGATTTCCGCATCTGTCAGACGAATGTTGCCCAAAAGTTCGGCAGCAAAAGGGTCTTTCTCGCTAAAACCTTTCCATGCTATGGTATGAATGGATTCCGTATTTCCATATATCAGCTTCGGGTCCTGAAGAACTTTCAGCTTGAAACGGTCGAACATCCAGTGAGGCGTCCATCCCGTCACGACAATCCAGTCTTTCTTATCAATCGCTTTCTTTAGGGAAGCAGTCATGGCAGGTCCGCTCGAAGTCATCAGTTTATAATCCAATCCATAGTCTTTGATGGCCTGATCGGTAGCTTTCATAATACCGGCTCCGGCATCAATACCGACAATCTGACCGGAGAAACGTTCCTTTTCCGCGTTCAGTTCTTCGATTGAGTTGATCGTAACGTAATCCGGAATCACCAGCCCGATACGGGCACCATCATAAATATCCCCGATAACTTCGAGTTTATCCCCGTATTGTTTCATATAATCTTCCATAGTGACAGGCATCCAGACATCCATAAATACGTCTGCTTTCTTACGGGAGATAGAGGTAAATATAGGTGCAAGGTCGGCATTCAGCAACTTTACATCGTACCCCTGATCTTCAAAAATCGCTTTGGCAAGGTTTGTCATTGCAATACCTTCCGACCAGTTGGCATAAGCGATACTTATCTTCTTACTCTTTCCGTTGTCTCCGCAGGAAACGAAGGTTAAGAGTATGCCGGCAATAAACATTGCCGCAATCATTTTTATCTTATTCATTGATTATTCCTTTCTTTGGTGTGATTCTTATTTCTTTTTACTTTTTCTGTTATCTGCCATACCCTGAGTGATGCGGTCCAGCACGATCGCCAATATCACGACTGCGATACCGCCTTCAAATCCGAGTCCGATTTTCATTTGGGTGATACCTTTCAGCACGATTTCTCCCAACCCTCCCGCAGAAATCATGGCGGCAATCACTACCATCGAAAGTGACATCATGATCGTCTGATTGATTCCCGTCAGAATAGTAGGCAATGCCAAAGGCAATTGCACCTTATAAAGAAGCTGCCAGGGAGTAGCTCCAAAAGAACGGGAGGCTTCTACTACATTTTTAGGAACCTGACGAATGCCCAGACCAGTCAGACGAACCACAGGAGGCATTGCAAAGATGATGGTGGCAAAAGCTCCCGGCACAGTTCCCAATCCGAAGAATAGAACGGCAGGAATCAGATAGACAAAGGCAGGCATTGTCTGCATAAAGTCGAGGACAGGGCGCATTATCTTGTTACAACGATCACTGTTGGCAGTCCAGATTCCCAACGGAACGCCTAAAAGCAATGCCAGACAAGTGGAAGAAAGTACCAATGCCAATGTCTGCATCGTTTCTTCCCAAAAGCCCATGCCGTAAATAAGCAATAAACCCAAGAGGGTAAATACGGCTGTCCCCTTACCCGACTTAAACCAGGCGAGCGCAGCCAGCACTGCAATTGTGATATAAAAAGGTATTCCAAACAGTACGTGCTGAAAACCGTCTATGAATCCTCCGATCCCCATGCTGAGAGCATCAAAAAAGGAAGCAAAATGTTCTGTGAGCCAATTAATGGCAGTCTCTATATATTGTCCGATATTTATCATAATTCTATTGCGTTTTGAATGATTTCATTAATTTCTTCTTTATCTTTTCCCGTTACTTCGATGATCAATGAGGAAAGTGGCACTACGCCTTCAAACTCCCGATTCTCATTTACGACCCAGATTGGCGAGTTCGTTTTTGTCATCAACGGAAGAATATCTTCCAGCACCGTATCACCCAGCACTGAATGAACTTCATGCCTTACTACGGACTCGATGGAGCGGATTTGCTCTTTTCGTAGTTTCAGCAAGTCATTCAACCGCACCTCTCCTACTAACAGATTATTGGAATCGACTACCGGAAGAACGGTCAGATTCCGTTCGCGCATCTTACGGATCAGCACCTCCGGGCCTTCTTTCTTCAAACGTGCCACTATGGGTTTATCTACCATAACAGAGGAAGCTGTTATAATCTTGCTTCGATCTACATTCTCCACAAATCGTTCTACATAAGCGTTGGCAGGTTCGGTCAGGATTTCTTCCGATGTACCGATTTGTACAATTTCTCCATCCTTCATGATAGCAATCCGGTCACCCAATTTAATCGCTTCACTCAGGTCGTGAGTAATAAAGACAATCGTTTTTTTCATCTTCGACTGCAAAGTCAGCAGTTCATCCTGCATCTGCACACGGATCAAAGGATCGAGTGCCGAGAAGGCCTCATCCATCAACAGGACTTCGGGATTATTGGCCAAAGCCCGCGCCAGCCCGACACGCTGCTGCATCCCACCCGACAGTTCACTTACCATCTGATTCTCGTAGCCTTTCAGCCCCACCAGTTGCATACTTTCCATCGCTTTCTGCTCCCGTTCTCCCTTTTTTACTCCCTGTAGTTCGAGCCCGAAAGCTATATTATGCAAGACAGAACGGTGAGGAAGCAGACCGAAGTTCTGAAAGACCATAGCCAGTTCTTTCCGGCGAATCTGCAACAGTTCCTTATCCGACACTTTGGCTATGTCTGTTCCATTGATAATCACTTCTCCGGAAGTAGGGCGTATCAAACGGTTGATGCAGCGGAGTAAAGTGGACTTTCCACTACCGGACAGCCCCATAATGACGAATATTTCGCCTTCATTAATGGAAAGATTCGCATCTTTCACCGCAACTGTACATCCGGTCGCTTTCAATATTTCACTTTTTGTTTTACCTTCTTTCAACATCTTCAAAGCCTTCTGCTTCTCATTGCCAAAAACCAGATAGAGATCTTTAATTTCTATTTTACTCATACAATAAAATGGTTTAGGTTATTAAAATAATATACACAGCAAGACAAGAACAAACGATAACAGGAATCTTTCTTTATATCGTATAAAGTTCTGATTTAAATAAGGGACAAATAACAATGAATCCCGAAATAATTAATAAAATGATTATTGACAGACTGAGTAATTAAAAAAGGAATAGAATTTGATAAGATAATCCTTTCAACGAATAGCAAAAAATAGCATTTTTATGTATAAAAACAGCCTGTTCCAGTATCTTGCTGGCACAAAGATACAAAAAACGGATTAAACATACAAATTATATTCAAAATCCGGGGCATACAGAGGGCTTTATTTGTAATGATATGGAAAGTTTCCGGGTAATATTCCCCTATCACTCAGCAAAATAGAACAAACCGGCAGATAAATATAAAATAAGTTTGAATATTTCACTTAAACACCGTATATTTGGCGTCAATAACTAAACTAGATTTATATGTTCAACAGGGCTATTACAATTTTCCTGGGGAAGGATAATTGTCATTACACAACAAAAGAAAAACAAACAGGTACTGCCACACTAGACGACAAAAGCCAAGTACAGTTCCTTAGTAAAAAGAACCCCAAAATGCCGTTTTTCTATAGCCGGCGGAATCTCTACATGATAGGTTTCCTGCTCGCTTTTATAGTGACTCTGCTCGAATTTATACGAGGACGGCATCAAAACTTTATGGTCTTCTCGGACGCTACTCAATTCTTCTGGCAAGGCATCAGCCCATACACAACTGAATTTGTAGAAGCTCACGGACGCTACTTCCTTTATTCTCCAGTTTTCACGGTATTGTTCGCTCCGTTTGCGTATCTGCCTGCATGGCTGGGACCTTTCGCGTGGAATCTATTCAATTATTCGCTGTTCTTTATGGCGATCTTCACGCTGCCCCAACAATTCACCCAGCAGCAGAAATGCCGTATGTTCCTTTTTCTGTTACTGATTTTAGGACAAAGTTTACTTTCATTTCAGTATAACATAACGGTAGCCTATTTATTCTTATTCGCCTATACGTTATTGGAAAAAGACCGTGGATTTCTGGCTGTTCTGTTAATCATGATTTCGGGATGTACCAAAGTATATGGAATTTTCGAACTGGCATTGTTGCTGTGCTATCCTCACGTATGGCGTAACTTTGGCTATGCCGTTACAATGGGCATTGTATTGCTTGCATTACCGTTAATCAAAATAGCTCCTGCAGATTTGCTCCCCTATTATGAAGAATGGTGCCATAGTCTTGCTGTTCATCAGTCCGCCGGAGCTTATGATTCATTTTTCTATGCCCGCCCCATTGCAGCATGGACATTGCCACACTTCCGTGCACTTCAGATAGGAATGCTCGGCTTGCTGACTCTGCTCTTTTTGGGGAATTTCCGCAAATGGTCGTCTTTTGCCTTCCGTGCCCAGGCTTTGGGCATTCTCATGGGCTGGGTAGTATTACTGAGTGACTCCGCCGAGAAGCATACCTATATTATCGCATTGGCAGGTTTCATGCTCTGGTATTGGAGCAGACCAACACGTACCGCAACAGACAAGATTCTATTTTGGTGCTGTTTTGTGCTGTTATGTATCGTTCCTATCGACATATTCGTCCCTATACCCATCAGAGATTTCATTACCAGGACCTTATGGCTTCATGTATGGGTTTTCTTTATTGTATGGATACGGATGATATGGCTTACCTTCCTTGCATCCTTCATTCATCCACGTGCCACAAATGTTCTTTCAGATTAACGCATCCGTTAGCTTTGAAAGAAACTTCTTCTGCCAGCAAGAGTTGTTTTTGTTCCACCCAACCGGGCACCAGCCTTCCGGTGGAATTTACAACTCTATGGCAGGGAATGGATAATTCATCCGGCACTTCTTTCAATGCACGTCCCACCATCCGCGAGCATTGGGGTGCCCCCAACAGCAAAGCAATACCTCCATAAGTAGATACTTTTCCCACAGGTATCTGGGATACGACTTCGTACACTTCCTTCCGAAAGGATTCGGAAAAGCTCTCTTTATCTACTTTATAATCTTTCATATATCCCTCTTTACGATATCAATGAAATCATCCTTTCCTTTTCAGGAAATCTGTCGGGCTCTCTCCAAACTGCTCTTTATAGCACTTGGCGAAATAAGAAGGTGAACTGAAACCGACTTCATAACCAATCTCCGCTACGGTCATGTCCGAAGAAGCAAGCAAAGAAGCTGCCTTCTTCAAACGGGCGATACGGAGCAATTCATTCGGAGAGTAGTTAGTCAATGATTTAATCTTGCGATAAAGCTGCACACGGCTTAGTCCCATGTCTTTGCCCAAGTCCTCCACATTCAAACCGGAGTCTCCCATTTTCTCTTCAATCAATGACTTGAATCTTTCTACAAAATCCTTGTCCATATCGCAGACATCTTCTTTTGCCAATGTCTGCCCGTCACCAAAGAACTGTTTCAGACGACGGTGAGAATCGATCAGATTGCGGACACGTGCCAGCAACAGCTGTGAACTGAACGGCTTTGAAATATAAGAATCCGCACCACCGTCATATCCCTGAATACGCTGTTCGTCCAGTGAACACGCTGTCAGCAGAATAACCGGAATATGACAGGTCTGTAACTCACTTTTCAGCCGGCGGCAACATTCAATGCCATCAATGCCCGGCATCATCACATCAGAAATGATCAGGTCCGGAACATACTTCATAGCCTTACGGATTCCTTCGGAGCCGTCTGCCGCTTCAATCACCGTATAGTCTGTATGCAACAACGTATGGACATACGAACGGATATCCTCATTATCATCAATAATCAGTACGGACGGTTTGGAAGAGTCATATCCTTTTTCCAGTTCTTCCTCTTCCGCCAATAGAACATCTGTTGTACGGGAATCCGCAGAAACAAGGGTGGTATCCGGTTCGGCAGCAACAGCCTCACAAGACTGTACAGGCAGTTCAACGGTAAAGACCGTGCCCTGTTTCTCATCGCTCTCTACGGAGATCATACCACCGTGCATTTCTACGAAGGCTTTTACCAATGCCAGTCCGATTCCCGAACCGGTATGGTGCATATCGATCTTATAGAAACGGTCGAATACATTGCGAATATGTTCGGCAGAAATCATAGAACCGGTATTTGCCACCGTGAAACGTATCCATCGCTTGTCCTCTTTACTAAGGGAAGACAGACGGACGGCTATTTTCCCGTTTTCCGGTGTAAACTTAAAGGCATTGGACAGAAGATTGAAATAAATACGTTCCAGCTTCTCCATGTCTGCCAGTGTATGATAATCCGTATCCGGCATACTATCAAAAGAAAAATGGATATGCTTCTTACGGGCTGCCGCCTGAAAAGACTCATTCCATCCTTCGAAAGAAGAAAGGACATCCACCGTAACCGGAGTATATTCCATCTTGCCGTTTTCATATTTACGGAAATCCAGAATCTGATTGACCAGACGCAGAAGAATGTTCACATTCCGCTGAATCAGCATGAGCATCCGGTGCTGATCTCCGCTCAGTGTCTTGTCCGCCAACAAATGTTCTACCGGGTCGGCAACCAATGTCAACGGAGTACGGAAGTCGTGAGAAATATTGGTGAAAAAGACCAGCTTGGCATGGGTAGCTTCTTCCAGTTGATGAGAGAGCTGTATCAATTGGTCACGCTGTTCTTCCAGTTTGTCACGCTGCTCTTCCAATTGCTGCTTCTGCTTAAAAAGCCCTTTATTCAAGCGATTCTTAGAGCGGAGTGATTTATAAACGACCAATAATAAGCCGGCTACCAATAAAAGGATAATCAGACTGCCGTATAAAACGACCTGTTGTGTAGCTACCTGAGAGAGATAGCCACCGATACGTCCGTTGAGCGTTTCAATCTTTTTGTCGAGTTCGGAAATGTGTGTGGTCTGCAACTGCATGACGTGTGCGTTGGTACGGTCCACAACAGCGGTATTCATCACCGTTTCTTTGGGATAGGGTTTCTTCTCCAGAATGTCCATAGCCAGTTGCAGTACCTTATCGCCATTGGTCGGATAGATAAAGGTGGCATCCAGCACACTGTCCAGTACCAGTTCCAGTCCGTTTCCCTTACCCGGCAAGGCATCTATGCCGACAAAAATCATTTCCTTCTCCCGCCCTGCCATCTTTGCTGCCTGATAGGCACCCGGAGCGATACGGTCATTATGGGCATACACAGCATCAATCTTAGGATGCCTCCGAAGCATACTATCCATTTCTATCTCTGCCGGACCACGTTCCCACGCAGCATCCGCTTTATCAATCAGCTTTATATCCGGGAATTTACTGATGGCAGCCATAAATCCCTGATGCCGTTCCATTGCAGGAGTCGAACCGCTCAATCCTGTCAGTTCTACTATATTTCCCTTCCCTTTCAGACTGGAGGCAATATAGTTTCCTACCGAACGACCGATTTCATAATTATCGGCTCCGATATAGGCAGTATATTTATCCGAAAGAATCTTCCGGTCTACAAGAATAACGGGGATGCCTTTCTGATAAGCTTCTTCTACAATCGGAGTCATAGGAGCAGCTTCGTTAGCGGAAATAATCAGCAGATCGACTCCTTCGTCCATAAAATAATGGACATCTTCCGCCTGCTTACTGTTATCATCCCCTGCCGAACGGATTTCCACCGAAACACCATTATAAAACATCGCTTCCCGAAGAATCTCATCATTCATCTTATGTCGCCATGAATCATCGCTGCATTGAGCCACCCCAATACGAAAACGGGATGTATCCTGCCGGCAAGCCGTCATCCCGATTAAACCAAACAGCACCAGCATCCACTTCAGATATCTCATCGTCTTCATCCATCTCATCATTTCATAGTTCTTTCTGTAATCCAATTAAGAACAAAAATAAGAAATAATACTGTAAAGTTCTCTAACTTCAGCTATTTATTATTCTAAAAAGAAGGAAAGCAGTCCTCTTTCAGACCATCGGAAAGTATTAACAAAAGTATAAAGCGTAAAACAAACACTTAATCAATGTTATAAAACATAGCGTTTTACTTGGATAATTTGCAGATTTCACAGAAGTCCGTATCTTTGCACTGTGTTTTTCATAGTATTAGATTTAAGGTTAACAAAGGTTGGAGCAAGGCGTTGCTCCTTTTTTTATGCTCTGACCTTTCATCTACCGGTTAGTTTTCATCCCATTCCTTTTCCAGTTTACCATCAATAGTGTAGCGTTTCCATCGTCCTACACGGTGACCATTCTTATATTCCCCACATTCACGAAGCTGGTCATTCTTTACATAACGAGCTTCGAACGGTCCGTTCTGCCTTCCGTTCACATAGGTAGAAGTTTCCCAATAATCAAAGCGGTTGCTCACTATCAGCCGTCGTTCCTTGCCATGCAATCTGCCGGCCTGATAGGTAGCTTCATATCTCAATTCACCATTTTCCAAATTATATTCACGGTATAAACCGTCTTTACGATCGTTCTTCATATAATATTCTTTCTGCCTTACCCCACTTCCGTTGGCAAATGAGACATGGAGTCCATCTTCTTTTCCATCCAGATAGGTTTCAATCATCAGCGTATCTCCGCTTTCAGCAAAAGTAGTCCAACGACCATTCTTCTTTCCATTCTTATAACTACCCAGTATACGTGGCGAGCCAAACGTAAACACGGACGAATATTCACCGTCCTGAAAACCTTCTTCATTGAAATAAACGGTCTCATACAAATCATATGTACCTTTCAGAAAAGTATACTGTTTGCCTACCTGCTTCCCGTCCTTGTAATTATGCTCTTTCCGCAAAGTACCGTCAGATTCGTACGACAGTTGCTTCCCGTGCTCTTTCCCCATCCGGAAGTTTCTTTCACTTTCCACTTTTCCGGTAGTAAAGTAACTTTTGCTCGTACCGTCCAGCTTACCTTCCTTATAGGACTTTTCTTCTTTCAGCTTACCGTCAAACTTGGAGTTAATCTTGAAGAGGCCATCCTTCCGCCCTTCTTTATAACTTCCTTCCGTTATTAATATATTGTCCACATATTCTTTGTATCCGCCATCATAAAAACCATCTTTAAAAGATGCCAGCACATAGGCGGAATGATAACCATCTATGATGCGATGTTCGCCATTCAATGCTTTTTCCGTTTTCAGTTCCTGAAACAACAGTCTGCCATCGCCTACATTAACAACAGATACCTGATCGATCTTATATTCCTTTTGCGCAAACAAAGGAAGAGCAAGATATAAAAACAAAAATACGTTCCAGCTTTTTGATCTGAGGAAGTTCGAAATGTGTTTCATAAAGTAGTTTTCTCTTTTTGATTTATTATTTAAAAACCTGCCGCAAAGATAGGCAATCGGCTTATAAAACAAGGCAAGAAAGAGGGGGACAATTAGAAAAAAGAACATCTGTTATTATCATTCTAATAATTAACAGATTAAGTAGTAAATCAAAACACAGGGAAGGGGGACATTTACTGAAATAAGAAACAGAAAAGAAGATGTGTCAAAAGCAACTAAATTCCCCTCCTTCAGGAAGGAGGAGAGTTTAGTTGCTTTTGACACATTTACATTTGCAGTATTAAATATCACAACAAA
>ULQH01007493.1_pt1 | contig 10012 bp, 9 predicted proteins | sample 1954381 | NCBI WGS metagenome assembly ULQH01 (sample SAMEA4835653, study PRJEB28245) | human gut metagenome | biome: gut microbiome; material: fecal sample | place: Denmark | collected 2008
TTTTCGATTTTTGAAGTGTCAACTTATTCAGTACACTACAGGATACGGATGCTTGATTTATATGGACTAACAACTTATCTATGAATAGACTGCGTGAGAAAGGTAGCGTACAATTAAAGTATTCTTTGGTAAGCAATGCGCTCTGTCCCGTTCTTGACATAGATGATGCCACAGCGCTGAAAGCCGTATTTCGTCAGAATGTGCTGCATCACTTTGTTATCCCGATGTGTATCCACACGGATATTCTCAAAATGTTCAAAGCACCAGTTCAGACAGGCTTCCGATACGCCTTTCCTTTTACCGCTGGCAGCCATCCGGTGGATGACACCGTAAGGTTCGTCATTGAGCCACGCACCTTCATAAATATTCAGATAAGTAGGATCTTCGCCTAATATAAAGCAGAAAGTTCCCAATATCTCCCCTTGTTCGTCCGTACAGACAAAGCTATGACCGTCTTCTATCTCCTGACGGATAAATGATTCGGACGGATAGCCGTCAATCCATTGGGTCGCATTCCCATTGGCGCGCATAAAAGCACGGGCATAATCATAAATCTCCATCACCAAAGGGAGATCTTTCAATTCGGTAAGTCTGATTTCCATCATTCAGAAGTATGATTTGAATATAAAAACAAGATATAAAAGATTATTCATTAATCGCTCCGCAATGGGGGCAAATACCTTTCTCCTTCAACTTCTCCCCGCAATGTCCGCAACGATACTTATAGCTGATATTCCGATGCACCTTCTTCGCAAAAACCCAGATAAAGAATGCAAGGAACAAATAACCGATATAAATATGTGTCATCAGGATAAAGAAGAAATAGCAGAAAATACAACTGGACATCAGTCCCAGCAGATAAAAGACCGCAGCTGCGGGAGTCAACTGCCGGAACAGGTCATCAAGCACCGCCAAAGCGACAATCAGAAACAACCAGATGCTCAGCAAAAAGACTGAAAGTATAAAAGGCACTTTAAAAGGCGATAAGGTGGGATTGAAATAGAAATGTTCCCACGTATCCGGCACAAAGACCTGCATCGATTCGTAAACCGTCGCACTGAAAGCCATCAACAGGCAAAGAAACAACGGATAGACACTGTCAATATCATTAAAATAGACCAGCTGCAACTGCTTCCGGCGGAAAGCGCGAAACAGATAGACCCCGACAAACAACGCGAAGATAATCATGAAATAAGAAGCATGCGTATCACTGAAAAAATGGATAGCCTGCGAAATACTGTCCGTCGGCACAAACGATTCTTTCAATTCTGTTTCACGTATCCACCCCTGCTCCTCTTGTGTATGCGCCAGCTTTACCCAGACACTGTCCACACTATCGGCAGGGTGAATGGCAAACTCGGCAACAACCACCCGATCTCCTTTATACAATGCAATGTAGGTGTCCTTGATGGGCAGGCACTCCATTGTTACCGAGTCGGTGGTTACTTCCAGATTCGTATTCCAGGTATAATGCCGGTCATAAAGATAGTTCAGAGAATCTTTTGTCTTCTCCGACAGTTCCTCGGAAGTAAGATCGGGACGCGTATAGTGACAGGATGAAAGGAACAGCAAAGTCAACAGCAGCCCCACGGCAGAACAGCACAAAGCAGTACGAAACTTATCTCTGCCGAGAACAAGCTCCGTTACACTCCGCATATCTCTGCCGGGGAATCGTTTCATTGTGCCGCTTTTACTTTCATTTGACAGTTCTTGCAATCGAATTCAAGGCGGAAACGTTTTCCGTCATTCGATACCAGATAATAGGGCTCTTTATAAGGCGAGCGCACTCGCTGATGGATAGGACACCAGCCCATGCTATAACGCAGACAGTGTTTGCAGAACATCAGCACGGCATCTTCCACCCGTTCCTTTTCATAAGCCTCAGCCACTTGCTGCACTCCATGTTCCCGATAAAAAGAAGCTGCACGGGTGTTCATCACGTTTCCCAAATAAGTAAGTGCAGCCTGCGGAAAAGCATGTGAAGTCGGCTTCCAGACAGCCAGTTCCTGACGGTAATTGATACGTCGGGCAACAATCAGCTTTTCTATCGCCTGGCGGCGGAAGTCCGCCAAAACAGAAGCCGGTAAGAACCAATTCTCTGAGAAGGAGATTTCGATCTTTTCCGCTTCGAAAGGCGTGTTTCCCAATTTAGCAAGCTGCGTCTTCAAGTTATCAGCCTGTGGAGTCCGAGCCGGCTCTTTCTCACGAGGCAGAGTGAGCGTAACGCTGTTATCGTCCTCATCCGTCAGTGTCAGAGAGAAACCGAAGTTGTTGTCTGCAAGCAGTATGTTAACGGCAATCTTCCGTTCGGCCGACTTGCGGGAAAGTATGCGTTCAAACTCCTGATCGAAGTTGCGATAGAGCTTGGTACGGGGCTTGATGCGGGGCATTTCCTGAGGATAAAGTTTGTTTCCATCCACCCGATTAATCCGGAATCCCTGCAAACGTCCCTGTTCATCAATATAGCAGACACCGTCTCCGTTATTAAATGATTTCAGTCCGGCAACGGTCAGAAAGTTGCCACGGGCTTCTTTCATTGTACCCATCTCCTCTCCCAATGATTTCGGAGTATCAAAAGAAAAAATATCCTCACTGCGTCCATGCAGGAAGTAATGAGTAAATCCACGACTGAAACTCTTGTCCAGCTGCGGTTTAAAGTCGAAACGGCAAGTGCCGGAAGAAGCGCGCACATATTCCGGTCGGCGGGCAAAGATAGCATCTAGTTTCTGACGATAGGCAGCCGTTACATTCTTCACATAAGACACATCTTTCAGACGTCCTTCTATTTTGAATGAGGAAGCTCCGGCATCCAGCAACCGTTCCAGTTCGTCACTCTGATTCATATCTTTCAAAGAGAGCAAGTGCTTGTCTTTCACAATCACTTTTCCTTCCGAATCGACAAGACTGAAAGGCAAGCGGCAAAACTGCGCACACTCTCCCCGATTCGCACTGCGCCCGAAACAAGCCTGACTAACGTAGCACTGACCGCTATAGCTTACGCAAAGCGCCCCGTGTACAAATACTTCCAGCGGAACTTCGGGACAAATTTCGTGTATCTTCCTTATTTCACGAATCGACAGTTCCCGTGCCAGAACAACCTGACGGAAACCCGCTTCCCAAAGGAACTTCACCTTTTCCGGTGTCCGATTGTCCATCTGCGTACTGGCATGAAGAGGTATCGGCGGAAGATTCAGTTTCGTGATTCCCATATCCTGCACAATCAGGGCATCCACGCCAACCCGATACAGGGCGTGGATCATCTCTTCCGTTTCTTTCAACTCTTCTTCTTTCAGAATCGTATTGACTGTGACATAGATACGGGCATTATACAAGTGAGCATGTTTTACCAACGTTTCGATATCTTCCAGAGAATTCACAGCCGCTGCACGGGCGCCAAATTTAGGTGCACCGATATATACGGCATCTGCTCCGTGATTGATAGCTTCGATACCACATTCCAGATTCTTCGCCGGGGCGAGAAGTTCTATTTTACGCTGCTTGATCATTCAATATCATTAATGTTGTAAGGCGTTTCCTGATAAACAAAGTAGTTCAGCCAGTTGGAGAACAAAAGGTTGGCATGAGCGCGCCAACGGACCAACGGACCTTTGTCCGGATCATCATCTACGTAATAGTTACGGGGAATTTCGATCGGCAGTCCTTTATCCAGATCACGACGATATTCCGTATCCAAGGTGTAGGGAGAGTATTCCGAATGTCCGGTTACGAAGAACTCACGTCCGCCACGTGCCATAGCCATATAAACGCCCGCATCTTTCGATTCGGAAAGCAATGTCAGTTCCGGAACTTTGAGGATGTCTTCCCTGCGTACTTCCGTATGGCGGCTATGCGGCACATAGAAGCAATCGTCAAAACCGCGGAAGATAGAATGGAAAGGTTCCAGCACCCGATGTTCGAAGATTCCGAACATTTTCTGCTCCAGTGGATACTTGGGAACTCCGTAGTGATGATACAGTCCGGCTTGCGCAGCCCAGCATATATATAAGGTAGACGTCACGTGCGTACGTGCCCAATCAAATATTTCGGTAATTTCCTCCCAATAAGTCACTTCCTCGAAGTCCATCTGTTCCACCGGAGCACCGGTGATGATCATACCGTCGTATTTCTCATTACGCATTTGTTCGAAGTCGGTATAGAACGTTTGCATATGTTCTATCGGCGTATTCTTGGATGTATGACTTTTGATCTTCATAAACGAGATTTCTACCTGGAGAGGCGTATTCGAGAGCAGCCGCACCAAGTCTGTTTCCGTTGTAATCTTCAACGGCATCAGGTTCAGAATCACAATCCGCAACGGACGAATATCCTGTTGCGTAGCACGCGAAGTATCAATTACGAAAATATTCTCTTCCTTCAATAATTCTATTGCAGGGAGCTTATCGGGTAAATTTAAAGGCATAATCGCTATATATTAGTAATTTGGCTGCAAAAATACGAAAAATATAGCACATAATAGGGAGGTTGCTTATTTAGAAGACGTACAAATTAAGTCAATTTAATCAAAGAAGCATACCAAGTAATGAATAAAAGCTTTATTTTTGCCGAACGAATTAGTACTAATAATTTAAATCTTAAAAAAATGGCTTACGTAATTAGTGACGATTGTATTGCTTGCGGAACTTGTATCGACGAGTGTCCGGTAGAAGCTATCTCTGAAGGTGATATCTATTCTATCAACCCAGATGTATGTACTGACTGTGGAACTTGCGCAGACGTTTGCCCGTCTGAAGCTATTCACCCGGCTGAATAATACAATCTACAAAAAAGTATAGGCTGCTTTCTATGGAAGGCAGCCTTTTTTATTTTACTACTACGGAGAAGAGAAAAATGCACAAAAAAAACGGTAGACTTCCTTCCTTTTCAGGAGATAGTCTACCGTTCTATATTCTCTAAGATCGCTTATTTCAATTTAGCCAATGCTTCTTTGATTCGACGGATAGCTTCTACAATATTTTCATCACTTGTAGCGTAGCTCATGCGAATACATTCAGGAGCACCAAAGGAAGTACCGCCTACACAAGCTACATGAGCATCTTCGAGCAAGTACATTGCCAAGTCGTCCGAGTTTTCAATCTTACGTTCGCCGTTGCTCTTTCCGAAGAAGTAGCTACATTTCGGGAACAGATAGAAAGCGCCTTGCGGTACGTTTACTTCGAAACCCGGAACTTCTTTAGCCAACTTCACGATCAGGTCACGACGACGTTCAAATGCCTTCTGCATTTCTTTCACCGGTTCTTGTGTACCTACGTAAGCAGCCTCGGCAGCTTTCTGAGATACCGAGCAAGGACCAGAAGTGTATTGCCCCTGAAGTTTGTTACAAGCTTTCACAATCCATTCCGGACCGGCGATGAACCCGATTCTCCATCCAGTCATTGCATAAGCTTTGGATACACCGTTCACGATCACTGTACGTTCTTTCATTTCCGGGAACTGAGCAATGCTCTGATGTGCACCGATATAATTGATATGTTCGTAAATCTCGTCAGCAATTACCACTACTTGCGGATACTTAGCCAGTACGGCTGCCAGTCCAGCCAGTTCTTCTTTGCTGTAAACAGAACCTGTCGGGTTGGACGGAGAACAAAGAATCAATGCTTTTGTTTTCGGAGTAATAGCCGCTTCCAGTTGTTCCGGAGTAATTTTGAAATCCTGTTCGATGCCGGCAGAAACAATGACGGGAGTACCTTCTGCCATCTTCACCATTTCCGGATAGCTCACCCAATAAGGAGCCGGTACAATTACTTCATCACCCGGATTTACCAATACCAGGATCGCATTACATACAGATTGCTTTGCACCATTGGCACAAGAAATCTGAGCAGCAGTATATTCAAGACCGTTCTCTTTTTTCAGCTTCTCAACAATCGCATTGCGTAAAGCCGGATAACCCGGTACCGGAGAGTAGCGAGAAAAGTTATCATCAATGGCTTTCTTCGCAGCTTCTTTGATGTGGTCAGGAGTATTGAAATCCGGTTCTCCTACACTTAAGTTAATAACATCAATACCTTGCGCTTTGAGTTCGTTGCTCTTTTGCGACATGGCAAGCGTCGCCGACGGCGACAAGCTGTTCAAACGATCTGATAATTGATTCATTTTGTATCTATTTTATTGTTGTTGAGTGAAATTCGTTGCAAAATAAGCGATAATATTCGATATATGAAAACAAAATGGCATTTTACTTATTAAAATGTAATGTATGTCCCATTCTTTCTTTCTTTGTTCTCAGATATCGCTCATTATATGGATTAGGAACTGTTTCAACAGGTACATTTTCTACAATTTCCAGCCCATAGGCTTCCAGCCCTACACGTTTCACGGGATTATTTGTCAGAAGTTTCATTTTGTGCACTCCCAGTTCACGCAGAATCTGGGCTCCTACTCCATAGTCGCGTTCATCTGCCAGGTGTCCTAAGCAAAGGTTTGCGTCAACGGTATCCATACCGTCTTCCTGAAGTTTATATGCTTTCATCTTTTCCATCAAACCGATACCACGGCCTTCCTGATTCAGATAAACCACCACACCTTTTCCTTCTTTTTCAATCATTTCCATCGCTTTATGCAACTGCTCGCCACAGTCACAACGGTGTGAGCCAAGAATATCACCAGTAGCGCAAGATGAATGGACACGCACCAAGATAGGTTCGTCTTCATTCCATGTACCTTTAAATATAGCCATATGCTCCAGTCCATTCGATTTCTGACGGAAAGGAATCAGACGGAACATACCATGTTCGGTCGGCATATTTACCTCAACGCCTTTTTCTACGATTGACTCCTGTTTCAGACGATAAGCAATCAAGTCATGAATGGAAATCAGTTTCAGTCCATGTTCATCGGCCATTGCACGAAGTTCCGGCAGACGTGCCATCGTACCGTCATCGCTCATTATTTCCATCAGAGCACCTGCAGGGTAAAGTCCGGCAAGGCGTGCCATATCGATGGTAGCTTCTGTATGTCCGGCACGACGAAGTACTCCTTTTTCCTGTGCATACAGCGGATTAATATGTCCGGGACGTCCGAAAGTAGCCGGTGTAGAAGCAGGATCGGCCAACGCCTGAATAGTAGCAGCACGGTCGGAAGCAGAAACTCCGGTACTACAACCTTCCAGTTTGTCAATTGTCACTGTAAAAGGAGTGCCCAATACAGAAGTATTATCACTGACCTGATGCGGCAAATCCAGTTCTTTACAACGCGACACCGTGATAGGCGCACAGAGCACACCACGCGCATGTTTCAACATAAAGTTAACTTTCTCAGGAGTTATCTTTTCGGCAGCTATGATTAAATCACCTTCGTTTTCACGATCTTCATCATCCACTACAATGACAAACTTGCCTTCTTTGAAATCGGCAATCGCATCTTCTATTCTATCCATTTTAATCTCTTCCATAACACTTATTTATTAATATTCTGTATGATGAATTGAATTTGTTCATTGTTTTTTATTATCCGTTCCATATCTTTCGCCAACCGGACACGGAATGCCCAGATACGGAAATAAAAGAATAATCCTATAGGGAAAATAACCCCGGCAGCCAGATTCAGCCAATAGGTGTGGAACGGGCGTATATGAGCAGAAACGGAAATAATCGGATAATTGTTTAATGTGTTCAGCAAAGTCACAGACTTCGTATTGGACATCTCCTCTATGAGTGTCTCTAACTTTTCATTGATAGATATCATCTCATCATCCTTCTCGCCCGACATCCACAGCTTAAAATAATTCGGGGCTTTCATCAGGCGATTTTTAGCTATATACTCTTTACACTCGTCAGTAAGCACCTGCAAATCACCCGGTATGCGAGTATAATCCGGATCGTGAATCACCACCTCTTTCTTGAATAAATGGCGTATGTTACGGATACCGACAATCTTCTTAAACCAATTGATATACGCATCGGCATTGAGCACTACAGAGTCTTTATTTGATTTGTAAGTCAGGAAAGCACCCAACGGGGCAAGCACGGCACTACTGGTCCACACTCCCATCCATACGACCCATCTGCCGTCACGTGCCATCTTATAGCCCGTATTATCTATGATATAATAAATGATGAATACCATCACTGAAACGATGACCGGCATACCGAGTCCTCCTTTACGGATAATTCCGCCCAATGGGGCACCAATGAAGAAGAACAGCAGGCAGGAAAGTGAAATAGTGATCTTTTTATGCCACTCTATCTCATGCTTCCGCATACTATAATCATGGCTACCCATCGTGTAACTCTTGAAGTTTATATCACTGCTCAGGTTTTCCGCACGACTTGCAGCGGATGAAATCACCTTCTGCTTCTGCATCAAAGGAGCTACCTCATAGAGACTGTCGATATTATATTCAGTAATATTCGCCTCCATAATCTTGACCGTATCCTCCTTTGTCAATCCATAGGTGGTACGGAAATTCCCTTCAGAAACTTCCCGGTAATATTGTCTTCCGATACTATCGCCCACCATTTTCATTGAGTCGATGGAGGCTTGCAGCATCGACATATCTTTGGCAGCAGATGTATTGCTCATAATACTGGCATCTGCCATATTAAAGTCTGAGTCAAACTCAATAATCGTATGTTTTTCCCGGAATTCTTCCCGACGATACGGTACATTCTGAGATTTCATACTCTGCGATCTCAGGTTTTCAAATAAATCACCACTGTACAAATGCAGCCAGAGATGCTGCTTGTCTGCAGTCATTTCCATTCGTCCGGAATCCGCATAAATAATATGTGCGTTCTCAAATCCGTCTTTCAGGTTATAGATCAGCACATCATACATCATACCTGTTTTCCGGTTCTTCTTGGCTATCTTCAGGTTATAATCCGGTATTTCCGAATAAAACACCCCCTCCGGGATATCCAATTCCGGAGACTTTTGTTTCATCGAAATAATCAGTGTGTATAGTTTCGTCTGAGCAATAGGCCCCACGACATTCTGAAAATAAAAAGAGACAGCAACCAAACCACAGACAAAGAAAGCCAGCGGACGCATAATTTTAAGCAAAGATATACCCGCAGCTTTCATTGCGAGCAACTCGTAACGTTCGCCAAAGTTGCCGAAGGTTATTAAAGAAGCCAGCAATATTGCCAACGGCAACGATATTGGCACCAGTGTCAATGCGGAATAAAAGAAGAACTGAGCTATCACACTCATATCCAGTCCCTTTCCGACTAATTCGTCTACATATCTCCACAAAAACTGCATCATGAAGATGAAGAGACAGATGAAGAATGTACCTATAAAGAGCATCAGGAAGCTCTTTACGATAAATATATCTAATTTCTTTATGCGTAGCATCTTAATAGGTTCGTGCAATTAAGACGCAAAATTAGCACAAAAAAAGTAGCATAGAAAATTTTTAGTTGAAAGTTAACTAAAAACCACACGTTCTTCTCAATTTCGCCACTTGCGACTCCCACAATTCTTTCATGTCAGCAACTTCGTCCGCCTCTGCGAAGTCTGTAATTTCTAATACATAGTCACTTGTCAGCTCATTATAAGTCATTTTGATTTCAAAGTAATCGCGTTCATTTTCGTCATCCTGCCAACGGAAGCGAATAAATGAGAAAGAACGGATCGCAATAATTTCGGCATTTCTTTGTTCAGTCTTCCCCCAATGGAATTCTACGATTTTATCATCAGATACTACTTTATCAGCAAACCAGTCCTCCAACCCGGTCGGTGTGCTAATAGCTGCCCAAAGAATATTTTTAGATGTTGCGTTCAACAAATACTCCAAATGAATTTTTTCTTTTTTCATAGCAATTTCGAATTGTTTTTACGTGTGCCAAGATAAATACTTTTTTCTAATTATGTGGCATAAATCAGACACTTTATTTAAAACTTATTTCTTTTCAAGGCCCCAAACTCCCTATTTATAGGAAAAAGAGAACCTCGTTCTAAAGAAAAAACACAAAAAAGTTATGAATTGTTTTGGAGATTACAGAAAAACATCTATCTTTGCACCCGCAATCGAGAAATGATGGCGGGATAG
>ULQH01007978.1_pt1 | contig 9925 bp, 10 predicted proteins | sample 1954381 | NCBI WGS metagenome assembly ULQH01 (sample SAMEA4835653, study PRJEB28245) | human gut metagenome | biome: gut microbiome; material: fecal sample | place: Denmark | collected 2008
AGCCCGATTAAAAAAATCACGGGCTATTTCACGGGAGTTTGGGTTATATCACCGTCATGAATGACGGTGATATAAGGGCCCTGTTGATAAAACAAAGGCCGGGCAAATTTGACCGACCTTTGCTTGTAAGCGGCTAACCTCATGCCGCTTCTAGAGAATTAAAAGCTGCTTCGACGTTATCTAACTTCTCTTGGTTCAGAAGCCGATTCGCTGACAGGGATAGGAACTAAAGCCGGCTGCGGAGCGAGGACTTCTTCGATTTCGTTCTCAATCTTTTCTTCGATCTCTTCTAAAAGATCTGGCTCGGTCTTCTTCTTGCTCAGCGTTTCTTTTAATTGCTCCTTATCTAATTCTCCGACCCAGCGGCCGACGACGACGCAGGCAATACCGTTGCCGATCATGTTGGTAATCGATCTTGCTTCGCTCATGAAGCGGTCAACACCGAGAATCAGTGCCAATCCGGCAACCGGAATGTCTCCGACGGCTGAAAGCGTGGCTGCGAGCACAATAAATCCGGAACCGGAAACGCCTGCAGCGCCTTTACTTGTTAAAAGAAGAACGGTTAAAAGCGTAGCCTGCTGAGTAAAGGTCATTTGAATATCGCAGGCTTGCGCAATAAATACCGCTGCCATGGTGAGATAAATCGCGGTTCCGTCAAGGTTGAAAGAATATCCGGTCGGGATTACAAGGCCGGTCACAGAACGGCTCACGCCGGCTTTCTGCATCTTTGTGATCATCTGCGGAAGGACAGCTTCAGAGGAAGATGTACCGAGAACGATCAGAAGTTCCTCTTTAATGTAAGCAAGATAGCGGAAAATCGAGAAACCGTTGAAGCGGCAGATTGCACCCAGGATGCCCAGAACAAAGAACACACAGGTGGCATAAAACACCAGCATGAGTTTGCCTAACGGAAGCAGGGAATGAATGCCGTACTTACCGATGGTGAAGGCCATAGCGCCGAACGCACCGATAGGCGCAACTTTCATGATCCAGTTGATCATGAGGAAGAGAATCTCGGATCCCTTCTTAATGAGGTCGTAGATGGGATGCTGAGAGCCGCCTAAGAACTGAAGTGCAAATCCGAAAATAATTGAAAAGAACAAGACTTGAAGAATATCGCCTTGTGCAAAAGCGCCTACCACGGACGAAGGAATAATGTGGAAAATGAAGTCCAGTGTGGACTGCGGCTTTTCTGCCGTTGCGTACATTGAGACCGAGTTCACATCCAAGGTCGCGGGATCCACGTGCATGCCGGCGCCGGGCTGAAGAACATTGACAAGGAAAAGTCCGACAAGAAGTGCGAGCGTCGTGACGATTTCAAAGTAGAGAAGGGCAATGCCGCCGACCTTGCCGACTTTCTTCATGTCTTCCATTCCGGCAATACCGATGACCACCGTACAGAAAATCACCGGGGCAATGAGCATTTTGATGAGCTTAATGAAACCGTCGCCGAGCGGTTTCATTGACGCGCCGATATCCGGAAAGAAAAAACCTAAAAGAACACCGATCACAATGGCAGCAAGAACTTGAACGTAAAGCACCTTATAAAACGGTTTTTTCATTCATTTACTCCTAAGAAATGGGATTACTTCCCGTTAGTTAAGGGTTTTATCTAACAAAAACAATGAAGAAGTGATTGTACGGTACGACTTTTACGTTCTTATGGCATGTATTTCAAAAGAGGTATGCGGAAACAATTTGTATTATTTCGTTGAGAATTTGTCCTTTTTGCTAAGAGCCACAAAAAATCCGAAGCGGTTAATGCTTCGGATTGCAAGGTGATCAAAAGCAGAAATTATTCCGCTGTCGGAGAGGCAATACCGCCGAAAGTCATAGAGGCGACATAAGCGGCTGTGAAGTCTTCAGGGGTCATACCCGGAACAGCAAAACGGAACTGTGTTGTCTGGCCCGGAGCAAGTGCCGGAGTGATTCGGGAGACAAGGAAAGCGCTCTTATAGGCATTCGGGTCTCCGTTGGCTTCTTTACCGTAAACACGGATATCAAAGCCGATGTTCGTGTAAGTAATGCTCTGCGGGTTAACGACCGTGAGAATGAAGTCGCTGCCTTTTTCGTTGCCGGACGGCTTGTCAATCGACATCAGAAAAGTAGCTCCGTTAACACGAATGCTGGAAAGCTTTCTGGCATCCGGCATTAACACGGCTGTGGACGGAGGAACCAGCATTTCAAGGTAATCGACCCGCTTCTGAAGCTGAAGCACGGTTGCTTTGAGATCTTGTACTTGCTGGGTCAGGGAAACCGGTTTTGCTTTTGCCGAAGTTGCAGTTGTTTGAGCCATAACAGAAGTGGATAAGCCTAAAGCGGCAGCTAAAAGAAAAGGAAGAGTTTTTGTGATCATGCAGACCTCCGTTAATTTTCACCACAGGATAACCACTCAATTCGGCTCGTGTTTTTTTTGGTGCGCATTTAAGGCACATCACCGCACGGCTCAAAAATAGAATGGAAACGCTTTGTTAGCGAACAAAAACCGTAATAATAACCGTTGAGTCCTAAAGTGTCGGAGAAGATAAAGTGAAGTGGTTCGGAGTGGATTATCGCTACGTGATTGCCGGAGTCAGCGCTGTTTTTATTTTGGCCTATGAATTTATCGGAAATAAATAAACTGATAAGCAGGAAGCACAGAACTCAAAGGCACTCAGCGTAGAAGCTCTGAATGAAAAACTCTCTTGCGCCTTAAGCGCTCAGTCCGCATCCCTCGAAGGCGCAAAAGCCTCTGTCCTGGGCCAAGACGAAAAGTCCCAAATCAACGTTCGCCTGAATTTTGTCGGTCGCAAAGGCTCTTCTTTTACGGAAGCAGAAAAGAAATACTTCAAAACCTTCCTTCTCGGCTTAACCTGTGTTGAGACGCCGGCCTACTACGACCACAACATCGGAAACGTCAATTATGAGTTTTTAGACGGAGAGGGCTCACGTTTTGACAGCGCGAAGATTCAAACGAAAGCTTGTCTGAACTTCGACAAGAGCCTGAATTCAACGCATATCTCCAGAGACCTGCTTCCGGCGATCGGCTCAATCCTGCACGACCAGCCGAAGACGGCTCAGCAGCTTCTTAAAACGCCTTACGCCAAAATCCCCGAAATCGAAAGTGAGGACGGCTACGAAGTCACGCCTTTGGGTGTTTCTGAAGAAGGTGTAATCCGCTACCGCATCAAACATACTCAGAACCTTGCCGCTAACTTCTCTCAGGAAGACAAACAGCGCTTAGTAACGGGAGGCTTCAACGGCGTTTGCCTCAATCAACAGTTCAGGGACAGATTCAAAGAAGGATTTCCTGCTTACGAAATCGAACACGTCGATAAAAACAATCAGCTGATCGATAAGGTTTTTGTCTCTGAAGATACGTGTCGAAGCGGAAGACCGGACGGCCGCTGATCATTCTGTTGTTTCGGATCCTTCTCGTGATGATTTCAGCCTGTAACATATACAGCAGCTAAACCAACAAGATTAAGACTATGGCTTCAAATTCCACATGGGGATCCAGAATCGGATTCATTCTGGCAAGTGCTGGCTCTGCCGTCGGCTTGGGCGCGATTTGGAAATTCCCTTATCTTGCCGGCAATAACGGCGGTTCCGTTTTCCTTCTCTCTTATCTGCTCTTTACCTTTACAGTTGGTGTGGCGATGCTCATCAGCGAATACGTCATCGGCCGAGAAGGAAGAATGGGTGCGATCGGTTCCTTAAAGAAAGTGGTCGGCAAGCACTGGGGCGTGTTCGGCACGGTCGGTGTCGTTACCGCTTTTGCGATTCTTTGCTTTTACTCCTGCGTCGGCGGCTGGTGTATCAAATATTTGATCGACGCGTTCACAGGAACCGGAATTGTCTCTAATGCGGACGAACTCAATAAAAACTTCGGTTCGTTTGTGAGCAACGGCGCCTTAGCGTACTTCTATCAGATCATCTTCTTGCTCGCCAACGCGGTGATTGTTTCTTTAGGCGTCCAGAAGGGTATCGAGAGACTGGCTAAGTTTTTGATGCCGGTTCTCTTTATCCTCATGCTCATCTTGATCGTTCGAGGATTAACGCTTCCCGGCGCCGTTAAAGGTCTGGAATATCTCTTTAAACCGAATTGGAGCGGCTTTACTTCCTCTGCGATCTTTAACGCGATGGGCTTTACTTTCTTCTCGCTGTCTTTAGGTGCGGCCGTGATGGTGACCTATGCCGGCTACCTCTCCGAGAAAGTGAATCTTTTAACCTCGACGGCTTGGGTGGCATTCCTGGCCATTATGGCTGCTGTGCTCGGAGGCTTAATGGTGATGCCTGCCGTGTTTGCCTTTAATTTGTCCCCGACAGCAGGTCCCGGACTCACGTTCGTGACGATGCCGGCGATTTTCTCGCAGATGCCGTTCGGTGTTTTTTTTGCGATTCTGTTCTACTTCTGCTTGGTTGTTGCGGCGATTACGAGTTCAATGTCTATGCTTGAAGCCGTGGTGGCTTCTGTTTTGGACTACACGCGCCTCTCTCGTGCGGCCGTGACTTGGATCACAACTGCGCTGGCCGCTTTTATCGGTCTTTTCTGCACACTGAGCTTCGGCTCTCTGTCCGACTTCAAGATCTTCGGTAAGAACGTCTTTGATTTGCTCGACTTTCTTACCTGCAACGTCGGTATGCCGCTTTCCGAAATCGGCTTCAGCGTGGCCGCAGCTTGGATTGCCTGGAAGGTGACTGCTAAGCAGCTCACGAGCGCCGGCCCCGTACAGTCATGGCTGCTTTGGGCGATTCGTATTGTGATCGGTATTTTGTCTCCGCTCTTGATTATCACCGTCGTTCTGACCGGTCTTCTGTAATCGAAGACGAACAAATACAAAATCGGCAGGTGAGCTTCTTGGCTTTCCTGCCGATTTTTCTTTGCGTTGTGCCGATCAGAACGGCACCGTTTCCACTAAGAGCGGGCCGATGCGAGGCAGGTCTTTCCAGCAGGTGGTGTAACCGGGACTTAAACGAGCGCGGGACATTTCCCAAGTGCTTTTGCCTAATTTAGAGGCCGCAAAACAGAGCGTATTTTTGCCGTAGCGCGTATTGATGGAGTCCATCAGTTCGCAGACGATTTGCTGCTGCTCGGTCTCCGGCTCCTCAAAAAGATCCTTAGTGACGGCGTCTTTCGGAACGACTTCTCCGACATACACACCGGCGCGTTTGTACAGACAGTTTCTGCGATACGTCTGGTTGAGTAATCTCCGAGCGTAATGAATGATTGTGTTGGTATCCGAGATCGGGTAGGGGAGCCCTACGCACGGATACGCGTGCTGCTGGACATCCTGCAGGCGGAAAGGATTTGTGTTTAAGACGATTCCCACGGTATGGGCAACGGTACCTTCGCGGCGCAAGGTTCTTCCGCATTCCTGGGCGTGGAAAGTAATCGCACCTAAAAGGTCGTCTTTGTCGCAGACCAATTGACTGAAACTGCGGCTTCGCATGATCTGCTGTCTTTTAGGTTTGACAAGTTCCAGCGGAATGCAGGACGTTCCTTGAAGTTCTCTTACCGTCATGGAAAGCGTAATACCGAATCGATCACGGATGGCTTCCGCATCTGCACAAGCTAAATCCAAGGCGGTACGAATACCCATCTTGCCGAGGTGCTCGGTGTAGCGTCTGCCGACGCCCCAGATTTCTGAGACGGGTTCGCAGGCAAGCGCCTTTGCCTGCCGCTGAGGCGTTAAGTCGAGCCAATTGCACACACCTTTAAGTCCGGCGTAGTGTTTTGCCAGATGGTTGCAGTACTTGGCTAAGGTTTTTGTCGGCGCGATGCCGACGCAGGTGGGAATGCCGACATCCTTAAACACTTTATCCTTGATCCGAAAGCCGAGTTTGGTCAGGTCGGTGCCTAATCCTTCGTACCCGCTCATATTGGCAAAGCATTCATCGATGCTGTACGGGTCGATGCAGTCGACTTGGGAAGCGATGGTGGACATCATGCGTCCGGACAGATTGGCATAGAGTTCGTAGTTGCTCGAGAAAACGGCGACGTTTTCCCGAAGGCAGAACTCATCGATCTCGAAGTAGGGCTGGCACATTTTGATGCCGAGCTTTTTCGCTTCTTTGGATCGAGCGACGACGCATCCGTCGTTGTTGCTGAGCACAATGACGGGGCGGTCGGTTAAGTCCGGACGAAAGACTTTTTCGCAGGAGGCGAAAAAAGAGTTTCCGTCCACCAGCGCGAATACCTGCATAGTTAGTTGCTTTTGATTGTGTACTTCACGACGCCGATAAAGCGCCATTCATCAAAATCTTTCGGGAGGATTGGCTTGTAGATCGGGTTTGAGCTCTCGGGGAGCAGGCGCAGCCCTTTGTCGTCCTTCATATAGCGCTTAACGGTAAATTCGTTGTTAATGCTCATGATGACGATGTCGCCGTTTTTGGGCTCCGGGGAGCGGTCGACGACTAAGAGGTCGCCTTCGTCCATGCCGGCCAAGTCCATGGAGTCGCCTGTCACGTAGACGAAGAATGTTGAGGCAGGATTGGCGACTAAGTATTCATTTAAGTCCAGCGACTTGTCGACATAGCTTTCTGCCGGGGAAGGGAAACCTGCCTGAACGCCGCATTCATAGACGGGAATACTCAGATGTGTCGGATTCATTGCCGGAACCAAAATCTGGTCTGTATCCAGCGTACGTGCCGGCTCTGCGACACGTTCCAGCTCACAGCGAAGCCATTTCGCGCCGCCTAACTGTTTGAAAACCGGAACCAATTCGTCCGTGAGACAGACAGAAACACGTTTTGTACTGCCGAGACCTTTGCGGCCTGCACCTTCGCGAGCGCCCCCGCGGTTTTCTTTCTTAACTTTTTTGTCCATAGCGACCGAGCCTTTCGATAAAATATGAGGGAGACTTTTGAAATAATCATACTATTTCAAAAAATCTAATGTCAAACTCCGGTTCGATGGACGAGCTTAGAAGATCTAGGTCGGAGGAGTCAGGTCCTTCTTAATTTTTTCCAGTTCTTCTATTGGTAAATCTGATACCGAGGCAATAAGCTCCAAAGGAATGGCGTCGGTGAGGATGAGCTTTGTCACTATGGACAACTTTTCCTCGGCCTTTGCTTGAGCTACAGTGCAGGCGTCGACCTCGGACAATTCTTCTCCGTCTCCTTTCTGTTGAGTGGAGAAGTGCAGATGTCCTTGTGAAAGTTCCTCCTTCATCTTATTAACTTTCCTTTGGAAAAATCAGTCAATTAATTCTAGAGTCCAAGTGCCGCAGAGGGCGGCATCGCAAACTACTATCCAAACAGAAACAACTGCTCTTTAGAAACTTTTGCAGGTTGATTGCATCAAGCAGGATTCAACAAGCTATTTTTGATTTTCTTTAGCTCATCTACAGATAGGCCTGACGTTGCAGCAAGAAGCTCCAAAGGCACCTTATTAGTGAGTATGAGTTTAGTAATGATGGAAAGTTCGCCTTTCGCGAATCCTTTTGCCTCTCCTCTGATCTCACCTCGGGCTACGGAGCGAGCATCGACCTCGGACAATTCTTCCTGACCTTCTTCAGTTTCTTTGAAGAAGCGCAGGCGTTCTGCTAAAACTTCGTTTTTCATCTCGCCAGCCAAAAATTATTTATCAATCTGCCGGCAGCGTGCTGCCAACTCACGACTTCACCTTTCTTCGAATTTTACTTTTGCTACAGATGACTTGTAATCGCGTTATATAGGTATTTCACAAGATCTGCATTACTAACAGTCTTTATTGAAAAAATTACCTCTATTGGTATGACAGCATCCTTAACTCCAATAGGACCTCTGTATTTACGCCAGAAATTGACGGGTAAACGGAATTTTGGTCGTGACTGCACATTCACGAGACTGGATTTTCATGCCCGTTTTCGGGCCTCTTCACACCTAACCGATCCCTCTGAGGTTAAAGTGAATCGTGAAATACGTGTTGGGGCGAAGGGGCCTCAATAAAAACTATGTTTGAGGAGCATCAATGACCAAAGCAGATAAAAAAGACGAAGTAATGAAAGAACAACTCGAGACTGAAGCCCTGATGGACGCTGAAGTCGAGGCTGCTACCGACTGCGGTCCCGTCAGCCACAAGGTCGAAAAGAAAGAAAAGGAAAAGGCTGAACAGGCTGAAACCGAAGCTCTGATGGATGCAGAAGTCGAAGCTGCCACAGACTGCGGATGCGGTTGCGGCTGCAGCAAAAAATAATTGTTCCGAGTCAGCCGACTTTAAGGATTCCTTCTGAGTGCTGCTTATACATGAGCAGCCTCGGATGAGCGGGTGTTTCTCTTGCCCAAAGTCGGGTGCGCGACAAAAAGAATATTTTTAATTTGGAGGATATCGAAATGGTTCAAGTTCCTGAGTTATTTACTCAATTCATCAGCTCTTTTTCCGGCTGCATGGGCGGCAACCCCAATGCACCGATCTGGCTGGTCGTAGATCACAGCGCTCGCTGCCCGCTGCCGATCGATCCGGAAAAAGTCTTTGCCAATCCGGTTACGAATATCGATGCTTTAAAGCGCGCACTGCCGACAACATGCCCTTGCACCAAATCCGTTACTCGTCTGATTAACAGTATTACAGGCAATCTTGATGCAGAAACTTCTCTTGTTTTCAAGCCCGAAGGACAGGAAGATAAACAGCCGATCCTTATGCTGAGTGCTTCTCCGCTCTGCACCGGAATGATTACAACGAACGCTTGGATGGAAAAGCCTGCTGTTAAGACCGCTGACGGCGAAGTCACAATGGCGAAGTACACCGGACTGCCTTCTTACCGTGATTTCCTGAATTTCCTCGTTGCTCAGAGAGGTCAGGTTTTCCAGGCCGCAGTTGCTGAAAAGAGCCCGAAGATCATTCTCTGCCAGAACATTCTTCGCGCTAATGACTACTTCAAGCTCTTCGGCGCTGATCGCAAGAACGTTGAAGCCAACGACTTCTTCCTCGTTGCTCCTGTCATGAAGAATGACAAGGAAGTTCGTACTTTGGTATTCGTCACAGACATGCTCGGCTTCGGTACCGGCGATATGACGCCTGAAAACGAACTCGAACTTCAGCAGGCCGGCAATGAATTCCGTCACTATGCACATGATGCATTCGGCGACGGATGGCTGGGTCAGTTCTCCGGCGAATTGCTGACATTGGGCAAGTAACCTTACCTTAGTGGGTTAGGACCGGCGTGACGGCTGAAATTTTTCAGCCGACGCCGGTTTTGTTTTGTCCTAAAAATTGAGGAGACAGCGTAACTCACGGTATATTTTTGTATCTGCGACTGGCAAGAAACAGAAATACAGCCATGGGTTCTTTTTGGATTGTTCTCTCTACATTTTTCATCAGCTGCGCATACGTCTCCATCAAGGCGATGCCGGTGTCGATGGCTTTCTACGAAATCTTCCTTCTGCGCTCCATCGTTGTCTTGTCCGTAGCCATCTGCCTTGTCACCGCCACAAAAACTTCTCTTAAGACGCATGAACCTGCGCTTCAGCTCTCGCGCGCTTTATGCGGCGTCGGAGCACTGAGCATCAATATTTTGGTTGCTCGTCATATTCTTCTTTCTACGGCGCAGACGCTGCAGTACACCGGTCCTCTGTTTCTAGGACTGTGGGTATTCGGCTGGTATCTGTTCAGAGGCAAAAAGATTCCTTGGATGCTGTTTGCTTTTTTACTGATCGGGTTTGCGGGTGTCCTGCTTGTTCTCCGGCCTGATGTGGCCGATCAAAATGCTTTTTATGTCGGCCTCGGCCTTTTGTCCGGCGCATTGAGTTCGGGTTCCAGTATTTCGTTGCGTTTATTAGGACTAAAAGGTGAACCGCCGATCAGAACGCTCTTTTGGTTTGCGTTGGCTTGCACGGTGTCGGGCGCGGCAGCGACCTTGATGTTTTCGAAAGGCTTGCAGGCAGAGCATGTATTCTCGATTCCTGTTCTGCTTATGGGCGTTTTCACGGCACTCGGTCAATGGACACAAAACATCGGCTGGGA
>ULQH01015004.1_pt1 | contig 9896 bp, 10 predicted proteins | sample 1954381 | NCBI WGS metagenome assembly ULQH01 (sample SAMEA4835653, study PRJEB28245) | human gut metagenome | biome: gut microbiome; material: fecal sample | place: Denmark | collected 2008
AGGCACTTGCTGACTTGCAGCATTTTCACTTTTGGTAAATTCATACGCGTTTTTCTTTTTTGGTTGATACATTCTGTTTTTTAGTTATTCCTTGTTTCTCCGCCTTTCGGCAAGCTGCCGGATGGCGGCTTCGATGTCACCGCCCAGCTGCTCCGCCAGACGGTAAACCTCCACTTTTTCCGTTTCCTCGGTGGTGTACGCCAGATACTCTTCCGCGCTGACCTCCGTGGCATAGACCGCCGACTGCGTGCCGCCCAAGCCTATCCACACCTCCTTGTAGAGCCGTGAAGGGTTGTTCGCCATGTTGATGGAGAGTATCTGCCCTTTCTCCTTTTCCGTCAGTCCGAGCAACGCCTGTATCTGGTCGAACTTGTTCATATATTTCCTTTGGTCAAGCAGGATTTTACAATCCGAGTTGTTGATAATGCTCTCTTTGACCACCGGAGAACTGATAATGTCGTCCACCTCCTGCGTCACCACGATTGCCTCGCCGTAATATTTTCTGACCGTCTTATACATATAGCGCAGATATTCAGCCATGTTCGCCGATGAGAGGGCCTTGCCGGGTAGGTCAGGGGCATTACTGCCCCTTTCCCCCCTCAGAACCGTACATGAAAGTTTCCAATCATACGGCTCAAGCAGTGTTAAATTTCTATTTAATAGAAACCAGCTCATAGTTACATCTTATTAGTTTGAATGACTTTTCTTCTACAACTGTCATGCAGCAGGAAGTTTACTTTCTTGCCGTTGACTATTTGTTGGGAAGTTCCCCAAGGATGTTCCTTGTCTATGGGTTTACCACATACGGGACATAAATGGTTCTGTCTTTCCCACATGTACAGCAATGATTTTCTACCGTTGAGCGACTGTAGCATCTTGTAAGTCTTGCGCTTTTCAAAATACTCTGTCCATTCGGGGTCAAAGGGATTTGCTTCACCTTTTACCTTGACATATCGGGTAATCTTTGTATCATACAGCCTTTTCAGTGCAATCCTGTCATCAGTCTTGCCTTTCTTGAAGTTTGCCACGAAGCACCAGTTACGGTTTTTTACCCGTGTAAAGTATCGGTCGGCAATCCAATATTTGCCTTTCTTGGGGTGTCGTCTCTTAGCCCATTGCCATAACTTTTCAAATATCAGGTAGTCAGCTTTTCTGAATGTATCCGAAGCCACACAATTCTTATAGTAGTTTACCCAGCCTGTTATCACAGGATTCAAGAGCCTTATAAGTGATTCCTGTTTGCTTCCTTTATTGGAATCAATGATTCCCCGGATTTTCTGCATGAATTTCTTCAGGCTCTTTTTGGACGGTTTGATTAGAAGCACTCCTTTGTATTTTCGGATATTGTACCCAAGAAAATCAAATCCGTCATCAATGTGTGTAATCTTTGTTTTCTCTTCCGACAGGGTTAATCCCCTTTCTTTGAGAAAGTCCACTACTAACGGTTTGATTTCTTCCAAAGCTTCCTTGCTTCTACCCGTGATGATAAAATCATCCGCATAGCGTACAAGATGTACTTTGGGATAGTAGGTCGTTTTCCTGTTTACAAATTTCTTGTGATACTTCTCTGCAAGCATAGTTTGCAGTCCGTCCAGTGTCATATTCGCAAGAGTTGGTGAAATGATACCGCCCTGTGGAGTACCCTCTTCCGTGGGGAATAGCTCCTTGTTGAAGACGAAACCGCATTTGAGCCATTTCCGCAGCATCACTTTATCCATAGGGATATTGTTCAGCAGCCATTCGTGGCTGATGTGGTCGAAACAACCTTTGATGTCACCCTCCATAATCCATTCGGGAGAAGTTTTCTTTGCAAGGACACAAAAACATTGTTCCCTTGCATCTCCAGTACTTCTCTCTTTACGGAAACCGTAGGAATTACTGTCCGCAGTTGTTTCCGATACAGGTTCCAACGCAAGCAGGTATAATGCCTGCATAGCCCTGTCTTTCATTGTCGGGATGCCTAAAGGACGTAGTTTCCCATTACTCTTTTTGATATTGACCCTTTTTAACGGCTGGGGCTTGTAGCCTCTTCTTTTCAGTTCACCGATAGCCTTGAATCTGGCATTGGGAGTTGACCATTTCACCTTGTCAATGCCTGCGGTGTCACTGCCACTGTTTGATGTAACACGCTTTACGGCTAAAGCCTTAGCGTAAAACGAATGCGTCAGCACCCACTGCAAGGATTTCACCCTGCCGTGTTTGCCCGCCTTTTGAGCTTTTACAATACGTGCTTGTAGCTTATTAACCGCTATCTCACACTTGTTCCAGTCTATGCTTTCCCAAGTGCTCCATTTCCGGTCAGTAGATGCACACGATGTTTTAATTTCGTTCATTTGCTTTTCTCCTTTAATAAGTTCTATAAGTTTCTTGTAAAACATCCACCATGCGGAAGTCTGCCCACTTTCGTGTGAGGTGATGTTTCAACCTCTATCCGTCCCATTACAGAACGGCATTCGCTTTCTCCGCATTCCTCTGCCCGCACTCCATTCGGCTTCACTTACGGTCTGCTTACCTGCTGTCACACAGGAGAAGTACGGGTTTACCATGTTTCTTGTATATGACAAACGAATGGGTTAGAATCCGTCTATCCGCCGGCAGTCGTTATGTCCGTGTAACCTTAGCATGGAGAAGGTTATCCGACTGCATCCCTTTTGGGTTAGAGCCCAGTATCATTAGCAGCTCATTCGAAGTTACGACGTTTATCAACGGTTCACATTACGTTATTCATACCATTCAGCCTAGCTCCCCTGCCATTCGATACTAACGGCAGTTGTCATTCCCTCACGGTTCAGACTTCTCCTTTCGGAAGGGCTTCATTGTTGGTTCTGTTACCGCACGGGTTCATTGCTTAATACCGCACGTTCCCATAGGCTACTGTTGACGGAACAACAGGTTCAATCATTCTATTTCCACCCCGTGGAATGAAAGTTGAACAATCATATACAAGACTTACATGTCACAGCCAAGCCTCTTCCACGATAAGCTGTTTCCGCACGCCTTTCAGCCGCCGCATCTTGTTGATGAAGGCTTCCATGATGATGATGGTCACGACCGGGAAAAGCTCGCGATTTTCCTTTATCGAATCTATCTCGAAGACGATGAACCGCTTGCCGAGCAGGTCGATGTTCTCCGTGGAGTTGAGCAGGAAGTCGTAGCGTCCGCCCCGGTAATACTGCCGCATGGTGGTGAGCATGTTGTCGATGTTGAAGTCGGACTTCTCCACCTTGATGTCACGCTGTGCCAGTTCCTTGCGGTAGTCGTCACGCATATACTCGTAGAAGGTGTTGAACGACGGCACGATGCTACGGTCGGATTGGATGCGCTCAATATAGGCACTCACGGCACTGCCCAGCTCGCCGCTCTCCGTCTTTGTCACCTTGTCGTCCTCCGACTTCCAGAGCGTCAGCAGCAGGGTCTTGATGCTGTCCTTCTTCTCCACGTCGAAGATGTAATCGTCGGTGTAGAACGGGTTGAACGATATGGGCTTCTCTTCCGTGTAGGTGAAATACACGCCGTCCGCTCCGCCTGTCTTGCGTCGGATCATGCCGCACAAGCCCTGATAGGAGTTTCCCGTGTCCACCAATACCACATGTGCGCCTTGCTCATAATATTGGCGCACGAGGTGGTTCATGAAGAAAGACTTGCCGCTGCCCGAAGGACCCAGCACGAACTTGTTGCGGTTGGTCGTGATACCCCGCTTCATGGGCAGGTCGGAGATGTCAAGGTGCAGCGGTTTTCCCGTGAGCCTGTCCACCATCTTGATGCCGAAGGGCGAGAGCGAGTTGCGGTAGTTGGTTTCCTCTGTGAACAGGCACACCGCCTGTTCGATGAAGGTGTGGAAACTCTCTTCCGCCGGGAAGTCCGCCGCATTGCCGGGTATCGCCGCCCAGTAGAGTGTCGGGCAGTCGATGGTGTTGTGGCGCGGCACGCATTCCATGCTTGCCAACTGGCTGCCCACGTCGTTCTTGATATGCTTCAGTTCCTCCGCATCGTCGCTCCACGCCATGACGTTGAAGTGTGCCCGTACCGAGGTCAGTCCGTAGGAATGGGCTTCGTTCAGGTATTGGTCTATCCACTCGCGGTTGATGCTGTTGCTCCTTGAATAGCGAGATAGCGACTGCATGTTACGGGCGGACTTCTCGAACTTATGCAAGGTTTCCTCACTGTTGTCTATCAGCACATACTGGTTGTAGATATGGTTGCAGGAGAGCAGAAGCCCCACCGGGGAGGCGAATGACAGTCGGCAGTCACTCCGGTCGGTGGAGAGCTTCTCGTAACGGGTGTCGGTAGCCACCTTGCCCGGCAGGTCTTCCGCGTCGGAGAGGGTGTGCAGACACAGGCGGTTGTCGCCGATGCGCATCTCCCTTGCCGAAAGCTCGATGTCCTGCAAGGTGGTGTCACCTTCCGACATGAGCGAGAAGTAGCGTTCAATAAGTCCCGTATTTCCCTCAGTACCCACAATCTCATCGGTGGAGAGGCGGCGCAGCCTGACAAGCCCGCTGTCGTTCATGATGCGCTCGAACTGTTCGCAGGCTTCCAAGAACTTGGTCGTGGTTTCCCTGTCCAGCTCCTTCGGGATGATATGTCCCCGGCACAGCGTGCTGAAATTGCTCTGCATCCGGTTACGCTCCTTTGTTGTCTTGGTCAGGTAGAGGTAGCAGGTGTGTTTCAGGTACGGACGCTCGTTGAAGTGACGCTCGAAAGAGCGGCTTAAAAAGCTCATGTCGTCCTTCTGAAGCTCCGGTTTGTAGCGTTCCTTGATGAAGTCGGGTAGGTCAGGGACATTACTGCCCCTTTCCCCCCTAAGAACCGTACGTGAGAGTTTCCCCTCATACGGCTCAAGCAACTCAATGCTTTTATTTCTACATAAAAGCCGGCTCATAATCCTCTGTTTTTAACTGGTAATAACTTCTGCGGCAACCGTCATGAAGAAGAAAACTATCCATTCGGTTATTTGTCAGCTGTTTTACGACACTCCAAGAGTGTTCGTTGTCTATCGGCTCACCACAGTAGGGACAGCAGCGTTGTTGTCTCTTCCAGAGATGCAGCAGTGATTTATACCCGTTGAGCGATTGGAGCATTTTGTAGGTTTCCCTGTGTTCAAAATATTCCTTCCACTGCGGGTCGTATGGGTTTGCATCCCCTTTGATTTTTACAAACCGCTTTATTTTGGTGTCGTACAGTCGTTTCAGCACGATTATACTTTCGGGTTTTCTCTTGTTGGGAGTGACCGCGAAAGTCCATTTACGGTTGTTAATCTTGTGGAAATACTTGTCAGCAACCCAATACTTCCCCTTTTTCGGGTGTCGGCGTTGTGCCCACTGCCATAACTTTTCGAAGATCAGTTTGTCAGCTTTCCTGAAAGTCTTGGATGATACGGAGTAGCGATAGTAATTCGCCCAACCCGTTATGATCGGGTTCAGTAGTCTTATCAGGGATTCCTGTTTTGCTCCCTTATGAGCTTCGATGGTTTTCCGGATTTTGACCATAAACCTTTTCAGACTCTCTTTTGACGGTTTTATCAGAAGTTTTCCGTTATACTTGCGAATGTTGTATCCGAGAAAATCGAATCCTTTGCCGATGTGAGTTATCTTCGTTTTTTCTTCTGACAGGGTAAGCCCCCTTGCATGGAGAAACTCACGAACAATAGGCAAGATCTCGTTTTGCAACAATTCCTTCGATGCTCCGGTGATTACAAAATCATCGGCGTACCGTATAAGGTGTACCTTGTAGCTGGTATAGACGCCCTTTTTACAGTGTGTCTTAAACCGTCTTTTCAGTACCGCCTCCAATCCGTCAAGGGTCATATTGGCAAGGGTCGGCGATATGATACCGCCTTGCGGCGTGCCTTCAACCGTCGGGAATAGCTCGGAGTTGTAAACAAAACCACTGTTCAGCCATTTGCGGAGCATCACTTTATCCATCGGGATATTATTCAGCAGCCATTCGTGGCTTATGTGGTCGAAACAGCCTTTGATGTCCCCTTCAAGTATCCATTCGGGCGATACGTCTTTTGCGAGTACACAGAAGCATTGTTCCCTTGCATCGAACGTGCTTCGTTCCTTGCGGAACCCGTAGGAGTTGTTGTCGGCTGTCGTTTCAGCTACCGGCTCCAATGCCATCAGATACAGCGCCTGCATAGCCCTGTCTTTCATGGTAGGAATACCCAACGGCCGTTGTTTGCCGTTCTTTTTGCTGATATAGACCCGTTTCAACGGTTGGGGATTGTATCCCCTGCGTTTCAGTTCGCTGATTGCCTGAAACTTCGCTTTTGGGGTTTTCCATAATACACGGTCAACCCCTGCTGTCTTTTTACCTTTGTTAGAGGTCACCCGCTTTACGGCCAATGCTTTGGCGTAAAACGAATGCGTTAGCATCCACTGTAAAGCTTTCACTTTACCGTATCTGCCTTCTTTTTGAGCCTTTACAATACGTGCTTGTAGCTTTTTAACCGCAATTTCGCACCGGAGCCAGTCTATGCTGTCCCAAGCGTTCGATTTTCGGTCAGTCGATGCACACGAAATTTCTAATTCGTTCATTTGCGTTTCAACTTTAAAAAGTTCTAAAAGTTTCTTGTAAAGAGTCACCATGCGGAAGTCTGCCCGCTTTCGCGTAGGGTAACGTTGAAACCCCTATCCGCCCCATTACAGGACGGCATTCGCTTTTTCCGCATTCCTGTGCCTGCATCCCGTTCGGCCTTCCTTACGGTCGGCTTACCTGTTTTCGTAGGAGAGATACAGGTTTTCCATGTTCCGTGTAAGTGACAAAGAGAATGGGTTAGAATCTGTCATTCCGCCGGCAGCAGTGTGGTTCGTGTAACCCCAGACTGGAGAGGGTTATCCTCGCTGCACCCGTTTCCGGGCTTGAGCCTGTCAGTATCGTTTGGCTCATTCAAACTAACGACGTTTAGCGACAGTTCACATGTGTTATTCATACCATTCAAGCCAAGCTCCCGCGCCGTCTGATACTGACGACGATTGTTTTCCCCTCACGGTTCAAACTGCCCCTTTCGGGCGGGCTACCTTGTCTGGGCAGCTTAATACAATTAAGGTGCATCTGCCCATAGGCTACTGCTGACGAAACAGCAGGTTTAATCTTTGTTTTATGTCATACTCGATGACTTAAATTATTTGTTAAACAATCACTTACACGACATCATGTCGCACCCAGTCCTGCTTGTGTACCACGCTGTATTCGGGCAAGACCTTCAGGGCCTTGCACCAGGCGGCGTGGATCGCCTCGTACTCGGCGGACGTGACGGTGAACAGCTCCGGGAGTTCGACCCGATAGACGACCGTTATGTCCGCGTCCTTGCTGATGATACAACCGCCTTCCACGGCCAGGAGCGGGAACTTGCTTTCCAGCGTGGTGGCTTTCAAGAGGTTTCTCATACGCGGCCCCCCTTTCTTTTCAGCAACCGGCGCAGGGACTTGCGGTTGAGCAGGTAGCGGGGATGCCGGCGCGCGGCGAGCAGCTTCATCAGCCCGTGTTCCCCGTAACGGGTGTTCAGGCGGAAGGTAAGCCAGACCAGCACCGAAGCCGCCGCAACGCCGAAAGCGATACATACCCACTGATCGACCCCTGCCATGTAGAGGATGACGAACACCACGAAGACGGCCAGCAGGCCGCCCGCGAAGATGAAGAGGTACTGCGCCTTCAGGCCCCGGAACTCCACGCTCTTGCCGATTCCCTTGTTGATTCCATATTCCATAATTATTTGCATGACAGGTTGGACTACAAGAAGAAAGAGCGTAGGATCGTCGCGGCGACAATCAGGAAAATACACGCGCCGAACCAGCTCGCGGCGGTCTTCGACGTGTCGGGGTCGCCGCTCGAAAACTTGTTATAGACCTTGATGCCCCCGATAAGGCCGACCACAGCCCCCACAGCGTACACGAGTTTCGTGCCGGGGTCGAAGTAGCTGGTTACCATGTTGGTAGCCTCCGTAATGCCGGCGATGCCGTTGCCCTGCGCGAAAGCGGAGGAGATGGCGGCAAAGAGAAATGCCGCCGGAAGAAGAATCTTGTTCTTTCTCATAACTCGATAATGTTTGAATTGTGGCGCGGGGATGGATAGGCCCCGCACCGGGTTAAACTTCTTGATTCGTTTTTTTTCAGTGGTTCGAGGATAGCCTCACGCGCTACCCGTAGTCTTTTTCTTTCATCGTGATGTCATTATGGGGTTAAACAAACTCACGGACGTCGAAACCCGTGGGAACCGAACCCTGCGGAGATGGGCTTTCCGCAGACCTCTCGGACATACGCCGGTGAAAAGCCGAGAGGTAGGTGTCGATCAGGGATTTTACCCTGTCGTTCCCGTCGGGGCAGCCCGAAACGATGACCTCGAACATGTCGGTCTGTTTCAGGCCCAGGAGGACACGTCCCGTTTCCTCCCTTTGCTCGTCTGTTGAAGGTGGATCGTGTACCACGTGGCGGTAGGCTTCGCCCATCTGTTCAAAACTAACCCCCTGGGCAAGCGAGCGGCCCAAAAGGGGCAGCTCTTCGGTGTCGTCTTCATCCTCGTCATAATCCGGCTCCTCCGCGTCCGCATCCGGGAAAGATTCATCGTACAGCGGAAAGTCGATTTCCAGAGGTTCGTTAGGCTCCCCCTCGGGAGCGACACCGAACACTTCATCCAGGTCTTCCGGCGGAATCTGCCGGGGGTGTTCGGGTACATTCGTGGGCACAAATATATCGGCTTTTTCCGTAACTTTTTCAGTTTCAGATTCTACGGCAGCTTGTGGCCGGGAGTGGCGCAAGTCGAGGACAAAGCGGCTCCTGCCGATGATCTCCTGCCGGCAGGGCGTGTCTTCGGCAACGATCCCGTCTGCCGGTTCGTTACGTTCCATCCGCCGCAGGCGGAAAAACGCCCACAAGGCATACCCCACGGCAAAGAGGGGCAGCAGCCACAACGCCCCGTTCATCGCTCCTCCGCTTTGGGTTGCCGGGAGGCCACGGCCTCACGCTCCTCGAAAAGCCGCTCGATGGTTTCCCGGTTATCGTCCAGGTGCGCCTTGAGAACCTTGTCCACGTAGGCCGTGATCGTCACGTCGCCACGACCGATGACACGGGTGATCTCGCGGATACGCTCGTGATACGACGGACGTATCTTCACGTGCTTGTTACCGGCGAAAGGCAGCCGCAGCAGGCAGATGTAACGGGCCAGGTACTCGGCCTCGGGGGTGGGGACAGTCCCCACGGCGACCTCCCCCGAAGGGCCGTCGGGGACGATAAGGGTTTTCATCCTGCGCCGGTAGCGGCACACGCGGAAGATGAAGGGCACGGCGACGCAAAGGACGGCCGCCAGGATAACAGATAAAATAATTGCTTTGTCTGACATGATGGATTGTTTTTAATGGGTTGTAAATATTGGGTTCATAACTAAAAAATATCGGAGTTCCGTTTCTTGTAGAGTTCCGAAATTTCCTCCTGATAGGTCGCGAAATGCTGCTCCAGCACATTGTCCAGGTAGCTATACAGCGAGAGTTCGTTCTTACCGATAACCTGCACTATCCGGGTTATACGCTCGTGAAACTCCTTGCGGATATACACCGTTTTGCCGCTTCGGGTATTGGAGGGGGCGTTCCGGATAAAAAGACGCTCGTAATCCTGGCCTTTCCCTCTTCGGCGGCGTCCCTCCTCTTTCGTAGCCGACGAGGAGGCGGCCTCGCCGGACGGTTCCGATAGAGCCGATGCCTCCTCCTCTTTTTCCGGCGTGTAAGGATGTAATGGCCGGTTTCGGCTTTTGGCCTGGCTGATGATGAAGGAAGCGTCCAAACCGTCGTCATGTTCTTTTCCGCTCATGAGATCCTACTTTAACAGTTCGATCAATTCATCCACGAGTTTATCCAGGTTGCTGCCCCGGATCAAAGAACGGTCTGCCGGGAAGAGCGTGGA
>ULQH01021250.1_pt1 | contig 9484 bp, 10 predicted proteins | sample 1954381 | NCBI WGS metagenome assembly ULQH01 (sample SAMEA4835653, study PRJEB28245) | human gut metagenome | biome: gut microbiome; material: fecal sample | place: Denmark | collected 2008
AAGATTCTCCTCGGATAATTGAATATCTCGGATAATGCAACCTTATTAAAATCAGAATCATCCCCGCTGCCAGGCGATACCATGATATCCCCGCCGTTATCTGATTTTTCCGTAACAGATTCAACCACCGTTAACTGCCCGTCCTTCAGGTCTTTGGCATTCCTTCCAGATTAGGAGTGCTGTCAACCCACTCCGCAGATGTACCGGTTGTAGTTTGCGCTTCCAGCTGTTCCGCAGATGGTTCCGGAGTAGAAACATCATCTTTTATATCATCCTCCTGAATCGGTTCTCCTTGAAACATCCGCGGTTCCTCTGCATCCGGAGCTTCCTCCGTCTTTCCACAGGCGCATACGGCAAGGCTCAGGATGCACAGCACCCCTGTCAATAAGATCATTTTTCCTGCTTTCTTTTTCATTTCGTTCTCCTCTCATATAAAATACAAATCCACAGTTTATCCAAATTTTCTGCGAATTCTTTATCCATTCTATCAGAGTAGTCTCTAAAAAGCCTCTAAAACATCTAAAAAAAGAATAAACTTCTTTATTTTTTTCATTGACCGATTTTAAGAAGGCTTTTGTTTTCAGGTCTTCCCGAAATCGGTCAATGGTGGTAAAATTGACAGTAGAGGATAAAGGAATACAGATGAAACCAGTTTTTAAGTTTGTTTACGGTGAAAAAATATGATAGGTATTTATTTAAGCGGAACTGGAAACACAGAACATTGTATCCGGAAGCTTGTCTATTTACTGGATGAATCCGCACAGGCTGTTCCGATGGAACAGAAAGAAGCAGTACATTTATTATCACAGCATGACTTTATTGTTTTCGCATATCCCGTTCAATTTTCAAACGTTCCCGTCATGGTAAAAGATTTTATCAAAGCCAATCCGGATCTTTGGAAGGATAAAAAAGTACTTTGTGTTGCTACTATGGGATTGTTTAGCGGAGACGGTGCGGGCTGCTCGGCACGGTTATTGAAAAAATACGGCGCAGAAATCGTTGGCGGTTTACATATTCGTATGCCTGATTCTGTCTGTGACGTAAAGCTGCTGAAAAAGTCCCCCAAAGAGAATCAGGAAATCATCCGGGAAGCAGACAGAAAGATTGAAAAATGTGCAGAGGAAATCAGGAAAGGCAGGTATCCCAGGAACGGTCTGCATCTTTATAACAGAATCGCCGGATTACTCTGCCAGCGTTTATGGTACTATGGCAGGACAAAGAATTACTCGGATAAATTGAAAATCAGTAATGTCTGTATAGGCTGCGGTCTGTGTACCCGGCTCTGTCCAACGAACAACCTTACCCTGGAAAATGGTAAAGCAACAGCCGGAAAGCACTGTACTATGTGCTACCGGTGTATCAGTTTATGTCCGGCAAAGGCAATTACATTATTGGGACGCACGGTCATTGAGCAATGCCGCTATGACAGATATGTGAAAAAGCAGGATGACAAAAATCTATGCACTTAACAATACTACTGTTAGGACTTGCTTTCCGCTGTTTTTTGTTACAGAAAACAGAAAATCGCTATGCTATAGCCTTGGCAGGCCATCGCGCAGCTATTTTGTTCAATTCAGTTTGGTGATGAGTTAACTGAAACTAAGGGGACGAAATATATATTTTTGAGTATTGAACATAAAGCGAAAGGAATGAAAAATCAATGAAAATCGAAAGATGCAAAAAAGAGTCCTTTATTGTAATAGGAAAAGAGGGGGCAACAACAGACGGAGCTGGCTTTATTCAAAAGCTATGGGATGAAGCGAATTCCCATTTTGGAGAAATTCAGAATTTGGCACAGAAAGATGAAAATGGGAACATTAGCGGAATATGGGGTGCAATGTCTGATTTTTCCCGTTCCTTTCAGCCTTGGGAAGACTTTAATAGAGGACTTTACCTTGCGGGAGTGGAGTGCAATGATGACGCAGAAGCCCCTGATGGTTGGACAAAGTGGGTAATTCCCGGCTATGAATATATCTATGTAGAACGTGAAAACGATGGTATTTTTCCAGAAGTAATACAATATCTGGCGGATAATGATATTACATTGGTCGGGGCAGTTCACGAGTTTACCTGTCCACAGACTGGGAAGGGATATATGTTTTTCCCGATTAAAAAATTGTAAAAATAAGAGTTTACGGTGGAAAATAGAATGAATTCTATCTGCGGAATTGATTGTACGATTAATTAAACAGCACTTGTAATTCAGCTACAAGAAACAAGGAGGGGTGTGGGTTTGAAAAAAATGTCTCCTTTTTGGTAAGAATCCAGATATGACAATTCTTATCGAATAGGAGGGTATGACGGAAGATGCCAACAAGGGCCTGTTGAAGACCACCGCCCGGAGTCTCCAAACCATACAGATAAAGACCCACTGGCAGGCTGTCTGATGGACCTTGCCGGTATCCTGTATTGGTTCAATCCTCGGGTATGGTGGACCCTGCGGGAAATGCTCAGTGATCGGGAGATTGCCCGCGGTGCTTCCTGTCTGCTTACTCCTGCCGGCCTGCAAATAAACTTCCGAATGCCACCATGGTTCAAAGCCGACCTCTGGAAAAATGATCTGATTTGATACATATTGAAAACCACCATCGTCAAGGGGACGGACCACCGTTTTATGGGTGAATGCTCTGGAGGTGTTCTCTTCCGGGTATACGGCATTCACGGTAAGGGTTATGGTTCCATCGTTTTTTTCTTCATAGCTTACCACTTCCGGATATGGAATATCTGGATACTCAGCCTCATAAAATCCTCTCGGCCTGTATTCATAGGTTTGATCTTCCGGAATATAGGTTGTCCTTTTCCGCAGCTCCTCATGGTCTATTCTGAAATGGACCTCAACGACATGTTCAAACATCTCTGCCGATATCCTGTAAACGGCCCCGACACCTGAATCATCATTGGCCTCAAAGGGAACCGGCAGTTCATAAATATCAGGATAGAACCTGTCGAACAAATCGTAAAAATCCAAATATTCAAAATTCTGTTCGCTCCAGTCAACAAGGAAAAGATTATTTCCTCCATACCCCACTGGCAACAGATAAGCTCTGTTTAATTTCCTGCATGTTTCATCCAGCGGCAGCACCCTTAGAGCCGTATGTTCCGGCTCATCACTAAGTGAAAGTGCATAATAGATTTCGGAATAATGACTTCCCTCAAACAGCAGATAGCCTTCTTTTGTATATTCCCATGAATCTACAGGATATCTCACTGTGCTCCTGTTTTCCAGTCTCCCATTTACATACTGATAATATCCTCTGACCACATCCACTGTACCATCTACTGTATGGAGGTTATATTCTTTATCGGTTGTTCTCTTTCCAAATATTCTTCGCTGACCGCTGCTTGTTGCGGCATATCATGATTTTCCTGTGTTTTTCTGCCGCATCCGGTCACTGCTAGAATAAGGATACCTGCAGCAATAAACAGCCTCTGTTTTCCCGCCTTTTTCATCTCTGTCAGACCAGCCTTTCTGGACAATTTTCTCATGCAGGATGCACCTATGTCGATTCTTATATGAATTATTATCAAGAGAGGCGCCCTCTCTAAACGGGGTGCCTCTCCTGTGCTGCCTGCTGACTTTGAATGTGACAGACTGATTCCATCAAAATTTATACCGTATCACTTCTCTATACTCTTGGTACATTCTCTGATTTAGCTCATCTCCCCCGTCCAGATTGGCACTGTAAAAAATTGGGGGGTTTTCGATCCCTGAATCTACCATTTTCTGGGCGAGTTCTGCTACAATAGTGTTGAGCATAGCTGCTCCGATCACGGTGGATGTGGGCGATACTTTCTGTTCTAATCCGCTAATTTTAACACAGGCGTCGCCTATATCACCGTGGTTGTCAAGTATGATATCTGCAAGCTCAAATACCCGCTTCCCGGAAGGGTGCCTGGAGGTTACTGATTTTGAATAGGAAAGGTTTGTGACAGCAATCACATGGGATTTCTTTTCTTTTGCCTCAGCAGCAATCTCTATTGCTACGGGATTGCGTCCGGACACGGAGTGCACAATCAGCACGTCGCCGGATTGAAAATCAGCTCTGCTTTCTGCCAGCATTTTTCCATAGCCAGTACAGCGCTCCATTTTACTCGTCAGGGTGATGGGGCTTGAGTCGAGCATAAGCTCTCTTCCGAATATGGGATTAAAAAGCATAAGTCCGCCAGCGCGGTAATACAGTTCTTCACTTAAAATACCGGCATGACTTGCGCCAAAAGTGTAAATGGTAGATTTGTTTTTCACACATTCATAGAGCATATCAATTGCCTTTTTAATATTTTCACATTCTTCGGTCTCAATCGTCTTGAGAAGCTCGTAAATACGTTCTATATATTTGAAACTCATAAAATATCCACCTTTTTATTGTCAATTGGTAACTGTTCAGTAGGTCTGCGCACTTGCTGCGCTGACCGTAAGAAAACGTAGTCAGACAGGAACTTATCCGATCAAACGGGCGATCAGCCCTTCAATAATTCCCCACAAGGAGAAATCCTGTCCTCCATAAACCAGCATCCACTGTTGAATCGTGTTGTTGAAGAAATAAGAACCAAAGCCCACGAGGAATACCATGATAATACCGGAAACCGCAGCACCGATCACGCAGCCTCGAACTCCTCCGGTGGCATTTCCAATGATAGCGGCACATCCAATCTCAAAGAAGCATGTGGAGACAAGCGGAATAACAACTGTCGGAAACATGCCAGCAGTAAGCAGGATTGTGATTATTGAAGTCACCATTGCCACTAAGAAGCCGATCACAAGGGCATTTGGCGCGTATGGGAAAATTACAGGTACGTCGAGCGCAGGGATTGCATTTGGAACGAATTTATCTGCTATTCCTTTGAAGGCAGGAACAATCTCTGCTATTAACATACGTACACCCTGGAGCATGATCGTGATACCAACTCCGAAGTAGATAGCGTGGGTGAAAATGTATGTAAAGATGCCGGTTTTCCCCTCAGCATATTCCCATACCTGTGCTGGATCGTAGCCGTTGGCAATCAGGATGCAGTACATGACAATATATGTAACCGCAATCGCGAAGGAACCAGTGATAGCAATTTCCCGCAAAAATCCAAGTGATGAGGGTATTTTAAGGTCCTCAGTAGATTTTTCCTTGTTCCCCACAGCTCTTCCGAGAAGACCGGAAAGTACGGACAAGCAGGTTGTCGGGTGTCCGATTGTGAAGGAATCATCCCCTGTTACCTTTTTTACAAATGGTCTCATAAGATTTGGTGAAACTACCATATAAAGCGCTGTGAAAGCAGCGGCAAGAATGATCAGCCTTCCGCCTGTGAGACCTGCATCAACTCCAGCTGCGATAAAAACGTATGGGAACCAATATAACATATGCCCTGTCAGGAAAATGGATTTCCAGCGTGTGAAGCGCGCGATGAACAGGTTGATGGCAAAGGCTGCGATCATAACGATTCCGATCTCAGTGCCATACATTGTGCCGATGTCAACTGTTTTTGATTCTACTGCCCGCGGCACAATCGTGTTAAAAGCAGTAGATATACCGTCAATAGAACTTCCAGTGATAAGACCTGTCCCAGTGGACAGAATAAAAAAGCCAACTGCTGTCATGACGGTTCCGCGGATAATCTCAGAAAAGGATTTTTTCTGAAGGATCAGTCCGATACATGCAATCAATGCGATAAAAATTGCCCCCTGGCCAAAAATCTCATTGATGATAAAATTGAAGACTCCCATAACATCCTCCTGTTTAACTATTTTAATGTCTCGAAATAAGTAAGTGTTTTCTCTTCCACTTCTTGTTTGTTCATGAAGTTGTTGAAAACGACGATAGGAACTTTTGCGCGCCCTTCAATGCGCTGTGCGAGCTCTTTTGAGATAAAGATAACATCGCAATCATTTGCGCAACAGGTTGCCACGTCTCCGCAGAAGGCTTCAATCTCTACGTTGTGCTGTTTTGCAATGGTCTCAACGTTCATGCGCAGCATGAGGGAAGAACCGCAGCCGTAGCCGCATACTGTCTGAATCTTTGGCTTTTTCATAATGTGTCACCTCCATTTTGTTTCATCATTTTTTTATTCCCGAAATAAAGAAAATAATTCTTCTTTATTTTTACAGGCTGCTATTTTATCAATACTGCTGCTTTCCATCAGCTTTTCAGCGATTACCTGAAGCTGTTCGATGTGGGATGTGCGGTCAGTGCAGGCCAGACACATCACGACGGAGACAGGTCCGTTTTCACTGTGGAAATCAATCGGTTCTCTGAATGTTGCGATTGATATGTCTGTGTGGAGAACAAAGTTTCCGGGTGAAGCGTGAGCCAATGCAAAGCCGGGCATTAATACAATGTATGGACCGAGCTTATCAACGCTCTTGATCATCTGATGAATATACTCTTCTGTGATTGACTTGTTCGTGACAAGCGGGGCTGCTGCTGTCTGGATGGCTTCCTGCCAGGTGGAGGCTGTCTGCCCGATTAGGATATTGTTTAAAGATATATTGGCTGACATAAGTTTCTCCTTTCAGATGAATGTTAATCGTGTAGTTCTAAAATATCTTTAATTGTGATATCTTTTTCTTTTAGGCGTTTTAGGTTTTCCTCTTTCCCAAGAATATAGGCAAGATTGAGCAGGTCACTGTCTTCTTTGCGATTGTTTATTCCAAGGACAACTACTGCACAGATCTTCTTTTTATTAAAGTTGCCGAAGATCACTGGCTTTTTTAAGAGAAGCAGCGCAGAGCAGTTTCTGTGGATACCATCGTTCACACCAGCGTGCACATAGGCAATTTCCGGAGTGAGTACCATGTAAGTACCATAATTTCTTACTGCATTTATCATTTCCTCGATATATCTCTGCTCAATATCTCCCTTTTTTAGCAGTGGAGACGAGGCGATCCGTATGGCTTCATTCCAAGAATCACACACATCAAGAATCTGTATATCCTGAGGTGAGATGTAGCTTCCGATGCAATGTCTGTCTACTTGGAGTGAGTAAGACTTCAAAAAAGTGGAGCACATCAAAGAATAAGAATCATGATATAATTTTTGACGTATTTGCTCCAAATCTTTTTGAGTCAATAAAGGCTCTACAACGATTACTGGAATGTGGTCGTGAGTGTAATCGTTGGCTGATACAATCAGATCAATTTTGTTTGCCTGTAAATACTCATCCACACCACTCAGTGAGCATGGCCCCCATATATTGCAATCAGGGAGAGCACGTTCAAGACGCAACTTTAACACTGCACTTGTGGCCACTCCATAGGAGCAGATAATAAGTATATCAAGCGATACAGTTTCCTTAATGCTTGTCTCGTAGATTGAAGTCAGATACATGGCAATGTATGCGATTTCGTTTTCATCAAAAACAATGCCGTATTTTTCTTCTACTTTACACATTTCATGCAGAGTAAATTCAAACATTAAAGAGACAGACATCTTGACCTCATTTAGCAATTCGTTGCGGATATGGATTTTACTGCGACTGCGGTAAATGGCAGCTCTTAGGTGGACCGTCAATCCGTCTATGATCTCACGGAGAGAATCACGCTCAATGGGGTATACTTGAGCGAGTGATGAGATCAGCTCCTGGGATATCATTTGTGCTTCATCCCGCGTACTCATATTTAATATAGGCTGGTTTGTTCTCTCAGCCTGAATAAGAGAGCATATAAAATACTGCTCAGAGTCAGTAGAAATATATTTTTCAATGACCTTTTTGAGATCAGAATCATCTTTGTATACCCAATTTTTCCTCAGGGAGTGACCGTTTTCAATACGGCTTAAAATGTATGAGAGTATGAGCTGTATTCTTTTAAAGTCCACGAACTGTATCTTTTTTAGCTCCTGTATGTCATTGACAATTGCCGTAGCAGTCGGGAAATTTGTCTGGATGGATTTGTCCTCTGAGAAGAGGCTATATATTTCTTCTTTGCAAAGCCCCATTCCAAGAAGCTCTAAAAACTGAAAGCGGATACTTTTTTCCTCACCTTTTAAATGCAGTCCTCTGCCGGGCACCTTCTCAATCGCCAGCGTATTCCTGCGAAGACGCTGTTCCAGGGAATCAAATTGATTGATTACAGTCTGCTTGCTCACAAGGCATACTTCTGCTAATTCCTGGAAGGTCGTGGTCTCACTGATGAGCAGCAGGGCAATGACCAGATTTTCTCGTTCTCTTCTGTTGTAAAACCTGGTATCAGCTGTTTTTAAAAGCTCAGATATTTTTCGCTTTTCTTCGGGTGTACAGTTGAGAAAAACGCCTTTCCCAGTCTTTCTTGAGAGAGAAAGTCCTGATTCTTTTAAAAATGTTCCGATGGAGGACAGATCATTTCTACATGTGCGGTCGCTTATAGAAAATTTCATGGCAATATCGCAGATCGTTACATAATCGGTCTGTTTTATCAGGTATTCTACAATCTCCTTTTGTCTTTTTGAAACAGTAATCATAACGCTTCTCCTTTATCTGATTATCTATAAAAATGCTCTGTTTATCAATAAAAAATGTATTCAATTGTTCTGGCAATTTTTTTATTATCATCTCTCAGAGCAGATGCTATTTCTAATCGCTGAAAAGCTTGTGTGTCAGGGTGTATTCTGTATTAGCGTTACCAACCGCGTCACCTGCTTTTTTGTATTTGAGGGGACGTTCATTGTCCATTAAATACATGAATCGGATATTTACTTTGCAGCTGTCTTCGAGTTCTCTGAGTGACATATATTCACTTGTCAAAAAGCCGAAAAGTACCGTATCAATACTTAGGAACGCATAATCTGGAAACAGAAAAGAGCATTATTACAGACGTGACAGACCGGACGCGGACTTCCAAAATTGAACATAGTATAAAAAGCCAGCGGAGCCGCCAAAAGCCGCCCCGCTAATCTGAATATTATTTATTTGTTTTTATTAACTCAATCTTCCGGTATAGAGATTTCCCGCTGTATAAAGCATATTCCAATCCATCCCTCCCTCCTATCTTTTATTTTCCAACGGTAAGGGCTTCACCCAAATTTCCATACAGGCCATATCTTTTAGGTCACGATAATACTTTTCTGCTGAGAAAGGCTCCGTTGTTAAGTTGTGATGCGGCAGCCATGTACCGAAAAGGTATTTTCCACCCTGATTCAAGGCATCCGTTACCAAATCCTCAAAATTTTCTGCCTCGATTCTGCAAACGATGTAATCTCCTGCCGCGAGTTTCTTCTTTACAAAGTATTCCTGCTGATGATGCGGGATATTTTGAATAAGACCACCCGCAAAATACGTGAAAAGACCCTGTGCCGTATCTTGGGTATGGGACATTCCCATTTCTACGTTTGTATTGATATTTGCTGCGATTGACGCCTTCTCCATATGATAGCGTTTCCAAAGCTGTCCCGGCACGTCTACACCTGTGCTTTCACCAACCGGAATTTGTTCAGAAATACGAACTTCCGTTTCCAAGCCGAGGTAAACTTCCGGTTCCGCCAACGTTTTTCTCTGGATTTCCAAGACGATATTTCCTACCACC
>ULQH01006654.1_pt1 | contig 9473 bp, 10 predicted proteins | sample 1954381 | NCBI WGS metagenome assembly ULQH01 (sample SAMEA4835653, study PRJEB28245) | human gut metagenome | biome: gut microbiome; material: fecal sample | place: Denmark | collected 2008
AGCACTTACGTTGAAGGGCTGCCGGTATGTTTGCAGCATGTGATAGATAAAGCGCTTGCCAAAGATTTGACCAAGCGTTATGCCAGCGCGGAAGAAATGCGCCAGGACTTAAATTACATTAAAAATAAAATGGAGAAAAACGGCGAAGCGGAGGATTATACCGAAGCAGACAGCTTTGCTGACGAAGTTAAAGAAAAATCTGCACTGGTGACGGATGAAACGGAAGTTCCGGAAGAAACCATTGTAATGACGGTTCCTGCCGCTCCTGCAAAACCGAAAGCTAAAAAAAGCTGGCTGCAAAAAATGAAAGAAACCCAGCTTACACGGCATCAGCAAATTATGCTTGCAGCTGTGGTAGTGGTTTTATCGGCAGTATTTCTGCTTATAGGCAACGTGTTTAGCCGTGAAACTGTAAAAGTGCCGGATGTAACCGGCAAAACTGTTGTTGAAGCGCAGCAGATACTGGAAAATGCAGGGTTCAGCATAACCCTGAAGGAAGCCTACGACGATAAAGTAACACCGGGGCTTGTGCTTGAGCAGGACCCTGCCGGGAATGAAATGCGCAAGGAAGGGAGCGCCGTTTATTTAACGGTAAGCAAGGGCATTGAAATGGTGGAAGTGCCAAACCTTGCAGGTAAAAATCTTGCCGACGCACGCAAGATTATAGAACGCAAAGAACTGGCGCTTGGCAAAGTAGAAACCGTTTTCCGCGAAGACGGCAGCGGGCTTGTTATTGAACAAACCCCTAAAGCTAACGAAAAAATACGCCATGGCGAAAAAGTAAATCTTGTAATTTCCGAAAAACCGAAAGAAGTTACCATTCCTTCCGTAGTTGGCAAAGCATCAGGCGAAGCCATGACGGCACTTGAAAAACTCGGTTTTAAAAACATTACCGCACAAAGCGTGGGCAGCAAAAAAGTTGCCGGTACTGTTTTGAGCATTACGCCTAAAGAAGGCAGCAAAGTTTTGAACAGCACTGATGTTGTGCTGCGTGTTTCTGACGGTGTCGGTACGGCATCTCAGAATAAATATGCCGAGTTTGTAGTGCCTGACGGAGCGAAAAAACAAAAAGTAAAAATTGTTGTGGTTGACGATGACGGCGAAAAAGTAGTTTATGAAGGCACCAAGCGTGAAGGCGTGCGCATACGCCAGAAAGTTGAAGTAAGCGGCAGTGCCGTGGCCAGATTCTACTGTAACAATAAACTTATAGAGGAGAAACAGCTTTGACAGCAGGCCGCATTATAAAAAATTTTAACGGGTATTATTATGTTGAAACGCCTGATAAAGAAATTGTTACCTGCAAAATAAAGGGTAAAATGAAGCAGGTGCGTTTTTCTGCCGTTACGGGAGATATGGTTGAGTTTGAAAAAAATCCTGACGGCGAAAGCATGATTAAAACTATTTTGCCGCGCCGCAATTTTATGGAACGGCCGGCAATGGCTAACCTTGACTGCATTGTAATAGCTTTTGCCTGCGCAGACCCGGATTTCAGCTACTTGCTGGCAGATAAAATGCTGGCGTTTGCCGAACGTGCCGGTATTGAAGCCGTTTTATGCCTTAATAAAACAGACCTTGTAAGCGAAGCGCAGCTTGAAGAAATTGCCGGAGTTTACCGTAAGGCAGGCTATACTGTTTTTACTGTATCAACTTTTAACGGAACAGGGCTTGAAGCGCTGAAAGAATATTTAAACGGCAAAATCAGCGCATTTGCCGGGCCGTCCGGTGTCGGTAAATCATCCATGCTTAATGCCCTGCAGCCCGGCATAGCATTGCAGACAGGCAAGGTAAGTGAAAAAATCGGGCGCGGGCGGCATACAACACGTTATGCTCAGCTTCTGTCTTTTAACGGCGGCTACCTTGCCGATACACCCGGTTTTGGCAATTTGCTTGCTGAAAATATCGACGCGCGCGAGCTTTATAAGTATTTCCGTGAATTTAAGAATTTTGAGCACGGCTGCAAATTTGTTCCGTGCACGCATACGCATGAACCGGTCTGCGGCGTGAAAAATGCGGTAGAAGAAGGTAAAATTGCCGCAAGCCGTTATGAATCTTATCTTGCAATTTTAGACGAAATAAAATTACTGAAAGAAAAGAGTGGTAAAAGATGATTAAAATAGCACCATCTATCTTATCTGCTGATTTTGCCTTTTTGGCGGACGAAATTAAAAAAATTGAAAAAGCCGGTGCAGATTGGGTTCATATCGACGTTATGGACGGCAACTTTGTGCCTAACCTTACTTTTGGCGCTCCCGTTGTAACCAAAATCCGTAAGGTAACGGATATGTTTTTTGACTGCCACTTAATGGTAGAACACCCGGAAACATATATTGATGATTTTGCCAAAGCAGGTGCGGATATGATTGTTGTTCATGCAGAAGCAACCAAGCATTTGCACCGCTGCCTGCAATATATTAAAAGCAAGGGCGTAAAGGCCGGTGTGGCACTTAACCCTGCAACGCCGCTCTGCATGGTGCAGGAGGTTTTGGGTGATGCCGATATGGTGCTTTTAATGACGGTAAACCCCGGATTTGGCGGGCAGAAATTTATTGAAAGTGTTGTGCCCAAAATTGCGGCGCTGCGTAAAATGATTGACGAAAAAGGCCTGGCCTGCGATATACAGGTTGACGGCGGCATTAATGCCGAAACCAGCAAAATTGTACGCGAAGCCGGTGCCAATATTCTTGTTGCAGGAAGCTACGTTTACGGTGCGGAAGATACTGCCGCAGCAATTGCAAGCTTGAAAGCATAAAACGTTTTAAATTCAGATATATTCAGATTAGAGGAGGAATAAAGAATGCTCGAAGCAGGAATGAAAGCGCCTGATTTTACTTTGGAAGATAAAGACGGCAATTTGGTATCGCTGCACGACTTTGCAGGCAAAAAAGTAGTTGTATATTTTTACCCGAAAGATTCTACGCCGGGATGTACTCGCCAGGCCTGTGCTTTCCGCAACAATTACGGCGAATATAAAAATCTTGGTGTGGAAGTTATCGGCATCAGCAAAGACAGCGTAAAATCGCACAGCAACTTTGCAGCCAAACAGGAACTGCCTTTTATTTTGTTAAGCGACCCGGAACGTAAAGCCATTGAGGCTTTCGGCGTATGGCAGGAAAAGAAAATGTACGGCAAAGTAAGCATGGGCGTTGTACGCAGCACTTTTGTAATTGATGAAAACGGTGTTGTTGAAAAAGTTTATCCGAAAGCAAAGCCCGATACCAATGCCGAAGAAATTCTGGCATATTTAAAAGGCTGATTTGTTAATTTTAATGTTTAAAATGATACAAATAACTTGTCTTTAAAGACATATAGTGGTATAATATATTAAGAAAAATTATGACTTCTTTTGAGAGAGTGGGTATTTTACCCGCTCTTTCCTCTTATTAGGGTTAAGAAAAAGCGGAGGTGAATTATGCAGAGTGCAGAGATTGAAAAACTGGTAAGCGGCATGGCCGAAGAAATTTTGCAGGGAACAGATATTTCGCTGGTTGATGTTGAATATGTGCGTGAAAAAGATTGGTATCTGCGTATTTATATTGATAAACCGGGCGGCATCGAGATTGATGACTGCCAGATGGTAAGTGAAAAGCTGACGGAAATTTTGGACGCGCGTGACCCTATCAGGGATAAATATTATCTGGAAGTTTCTTCACCGGGTATTGACCGTCCGCTTAAAAAAGACAAGGATTTTGAAAGTTTCTACGGCAAAAAAGTGGATATTAAATTTTTTGCGCCTTGGGAAAAGAACAAAGAAATAGTTGCAGTTCTGACAGGGCATGATGAAAATACCATCAGCGCCAAACCTGTTCTTAAAGGACGCGAAAGCAAGAATCCGGTTGTATTTGAAAGAAAAACGATTGCCATGATCAGGCCGCACATAGATTTTTAAGGTTTAGGGGGAGTAAGAAAAGTGAACGCAGATTTTATTATGGCTGTGCAGGAATTAGGCAAGGAAAAAGGTATTGAACCTTCTATTTTGTTTGAAGCTGTTGAAGAAGCATTGGTAACTGCTTATAAAAAGAATTTTGGCAGCAATCAGAATGTACGTGTTGATTTAAACAGAACCAGCGGCGAGCTGCATGTATATGCACAAAAGCATGTTGTTGAAACCGCTGAAGACAGTGCTAATGAAATTACTCTGGAAGATGCACGTAAAATTGACCCGCGCTACGAACTTGACGATATTGTGGAAATCGAAGTAACGCCGAAAAACTTTGGCCGCATTGCCGCACAGAACGCAAAACAGGTTGTTGTTCAGCGTATCCGCGAAGCAGAGCGCGGCATGGTGTTTGAAAAATATTATAACCGCGAAAACGACATTGTTACCGGCGTTATTCAGCGTATGGAAAACAGAAATGTTTACATTGATTTGGGCAAAGCAGAAGCTGTTTTAACGGTTGGTGAGCAGATTCCCGGTGAAATTTACGAATACCATGACAGAATGAAAACCTATATTTTAGAGGTACGCAAAACAAGCAAGGGCCCGCAGATTATGGTTTCCAGAACCCATCCCGGCCTTTTGAAACGTTTGTTTGAACTGGAAGTGCCGGAAATTCATGACGGTTTGGTGGAAATTAAATCTGTTGCGCGCGAACCGGGCATGCGCTCCAAAATTGCTGTTTACACCAAAGATGAAAACATCGACCCGGTAGGCGCCTGCGTAGGCCAGAAAGGCATGCGCGTACAGGCTATCGTAAACGAGCTGCGCGGCGAAAAGATTGATATTGTAAAATACAGCGATGACCCCGCTCAGTATGTTGCCAACGCATTATCTCCTGCCAAGGTTGTAAGCACGGAAATTCTGGAAAGTGAAAAAATCTGCCGTGTAGTTGTGCCCGATTACCAGCTTTCTCTTGCCATTGGCAAAGAAGGGCAGAATGCACGCCTGGCAGCAAAACTTACCGGCTGGAAAATTGATATAAAGAGCGAAACCCAGAGCAAGGAAGAGCCTTTTGAAAGCGCCGGGGGTGAAGCTGATGAAGCAGCAGAAGATTAAAAAAGTGCCGCAGCGCAAATGTGTCGGCTGTGGTGAAATGAAAGACAAAAAATCACTGCTGCGCATTGTACGTTCTCCGGAAGGTGAAATATCGCTTGATTTAACAGGCAAAAAATCCGGGCGCGGAGCTTATGTCTGCCGCAGCCGGGAATGCATAAAAAAAGCCGTTAAGGAAAAACGCCTGGAACGTGCTTTGGAAAAACCCGTAACGGAAGAAGTTTATGCAAAACTGCTGGAGGATTTGCCCGATGGACAATAGACAGGTAGCTTTTGCATTGGGGCTGGCGCAAAAGGCAGGTAAAGTTGCAGCGGGGGATTTTGCGGTACGCAGCGCTTTAAACGGCGGCAAGGCAAAACTGATGCTGATTGCTTCTGATGCGGCGGAAACATCCCGCAGGGAACTGGAATACCTTGCAAAGTCGGCCGGTGTTAATATTATTACAGGGCCTTCGCGTGCGGAAATAGGTTCGGCTATAGGTAAATCACCGCGTACGGCCGTTGTAATTACGGATAATAATTTTGCAGCAATGATACAGAAAAAGTGCCACGATTAAGTTTGGAGGTGGATGAATGGGTAAGCATAGAATATATGAAATAGCTAAAGAATTGGGAAAAAGCAACCAGGAAGTAATTGATGTACTGGCAAAAAATAACATTCAGGTTAAAAGTTTAAGTACGGTGGATGACGCTGCCAAAGAAATGGTAGTGCACGCATTTGCCAAAAAGCCGGTTCAGCCGGAGAAAAAGCCTGCGCCTCAGCAGCAAAAAGCACAGAACAATGCTCCGAAGGCAGTGCCGGCAAAAAATGACGCTAATAAAGCCAGTGCCCAGAAACAGGTTAAAGTACAGGTACAGAATCAGCCTAAACCGGTTGAGAAAAATAAACCCCAGCAGGATAACAAACCGAAGAACGCCGGTAATAAACCTGCTCCTGCGCATAATGAACAGCGCAATCAAAATCAGGTTAAAAACAATAATAACCAGAATAACCAAAACCATAAAAAGAACAATCAGCCGATGCAGCAGCATGGCAAGGGTAATTTGCAGCAGGGCCAGCAGGGCAAAAACAATAAGCAGAACCGTCCTCAGCGCCCGCAGGGAGGTATTTTTATCGGACCGAAAGGACAGCAGTCCGGGCAGGGTTCCCAGCAGAACCGCAGTGCCGCAGGACAGCAGCAAAGCCGTTTTGAAAACCAGAACCGCGGCAGCCAGCAGGGCGGCAAACAGCAGTTTAACAAAAAACGCAATGAAAAACCGCAGATTAAAGGCCAGTATGCAAGCCGCGACAGCCGCAACATGCACAGCCGCGACCATATGATGAAAAAACGCCCCGGCAGCAGCAAACCGCAGCAGCCGGCAGTACAGGCACCGGTTGTAAGGCCGTCCCGCGTTGAAGTTGGCGAAAGCATTAACGTTAAAGACTTTGCAAATCTCATTAAACGCGAAGTTAATGAAGTTATCAAAGCCTTGTTTATGCTTGGCGTAATGGTTACCATTAATCAGGATATTGATTTTGAAACAGCAGAGCTTGTAGGCACGGAATTTGACGTTGAAGTAGTTCCGCTGCCGCCGGAAGAAGACCCGACCGAAATTCCGGAAGTTGAAGATGACCCGGCAAAACGTGTGCCGCGCCCGCCTGTAATTACGGTTATGGGCCATGTTGACCACGGTAAAACCTCATTGCTTGACGCTATCCGCAAATCTAATGTAACAAGCCGCGAAGCAGGCGGTATTACCCAGCACATTGGTGCTTATCAGGTTAACTATCAGGGCAAAAAGATTGTATTCCTTGATACCCCGGGCCACGAAGCGTTTACGGCAATGCGTGCCCGCGGCGCACAGGTAACCGACGTTGCTATTTTGGTTGTAGCTGCCGACGACGGTGTTATGCCGCAGACTATTGAAGCTATTAACCATGCCAAAGCAGCCAAGGTTCCTATTATTGTAGCCATTAATAAAATGGACCGCCCGGGAGCTAACCCCGACCATGTTAAACAGCAGCTTGCAGAACATGAACTCATTCCGGAAGACTGGGGCGGCGATACCATTATGGTACCGGTTTCCGCACATCAGAAAACCGGTATTCCTGAACTTCTGGAAATGATTCTTCTTGTTGCTGAAATGCAGGAATTAAAAGCAAACCCGAACCTTCCTGCACACGGTACCATTATCGAAGCGCAGCTTGATAAAGGCCGCGGCCCTGTGGCAACCGTTTTGGTTCAGCGCGGTACTTTAAGCATCGGCGATACTATTATTGCAGGTACAGCTTACGGCAAAGTACGTGCCATGATTAATGACCGTGGCGAAAAAGTTAAAAAAGCGCTGCCTTCAACACCGGTTGAAGTGCTTGGCCTGAACGAAGTGCCGATGGCTGGCGATATTTTGGACAGCACTGACGAAAAAACCGCCAGAAGCGTTGCCGAAAAACGCCTTGCAAAACGCCGCAGCGAAGAAATGCAGCAAAACGCCAAAGTTTCCCTGGATGATATTTTCCAGCGTATTCAGGAAGGCGAGCTGAAAGAACTTAATATTGTTGTTAAAGCTGACGTTCAGGGCACGATTGAAGCGTTAAAATCGTCGCTTTCCAATATTAAAAATGACGAAGTAAAAGTAGTAGTAGTTCATTCCGGCGTTGGTTCCATTACCGAATCCGACGTAATGCTGGCATCTGCTGCCAATGCACTTATTATTGGCTTTAATGTCCGCCCGGATGCGAACGCCCGCAAGGCTGCCGAAACCGAAAAGGTTGACGTACGTACTTACAGGGTAATTTATGATGCGATTAACGATGTTGAAGCAGCTATTAAAGGCATGCTCGCGCCTAAATTTAAAGAAGTTATTCAGGGACGCGTTGAAGTACGCCAGCTGATTACAATTTCCAAACTGCTTATTGCAGGCTGCTATGTACTGGAAGGCAAAGTTACCAATTCTTCCAAAGTACGTGTAGTACGCGACGGTATTGTAGTTCATGAAGGCGAAATTGACTCCCTGCGCAGATTTAAAGATGATGTTAAAGAAGTTGTGGCAGGCTTTGAATGTGGCATAACACTTGATAAATTCCGCGATATTAAAGAAGGGGATATTTTTGAAGTTTATTCCATGGAAGAAGTTGCCGCTGACTGACAGGTACTTGTTATGGCAAGATTAAGAGTTGAAAAATTACAGGAAGCAATTAAGCAGGAACTCAGCAAAATTTTGCTGCAGGATATTAAAGACCCGCGCATTAAATTTGTTACCGTAACCGGCGTTGAACTGACCGACGATATAAGCCTGGCCAAAGTTTATGTAAGTCTGTACGGAACGGAAAAAGACCAGGAAGAAGCATGGCAGGGACTTAATAAAGCCGTGGGCTATATGCGTACGGAAATTGCCAAAAGAATCAGGCTGCGTTTTGCACCGGTACTGATTTTTGCCAAGGATACTTCCATGGAATACAGCGCGCATATTGAAGAACTGCTGAGAAAAATTAAACAAGAGGAAACCCCGCATGAGTAAAAATTGTACGCTTGAAGAAATTGCCGGGCTGCTTTTGAAAAATGAAAGTTTTGTATTGTGCCCGCATGTGAGCCCTGACGGTGATGCTTTGGGCTCAACGCTGGCGCTGAAAATGGCACTGGAAAAAGCCGGCAAGCAAGTTACAGTTATGGTAGATGATGATGTGCCCAAGGCATTTGGCTTTTTGCCGCAGCTTGACAGTTTTGTAAAACCGGATGTAAATAATCCTGTTGTTACAGACCTTTTGGTTGTGCTTGACGCAAGTTCGCTTGACAGAATCGGTAAAGTTGCAAAGGCTGTTAAGTATAATGCCATGGTTAATATTGACCACCATATTTCCAACACGCAGTATGCTGATTATTTATACCTTAATACGGAAGCCGCAGCTACCGGAGAAATTTTGTGCACACTGGTGGAAAAGCTGGATGTTACGCCGGATAAAGATTTGGCAACCTGCCTGTATACGGCTATCTATACGGACTGCGGTTCTTTCCGCTTTGCCAATACAACACCGGCAACCATGCGTGCGGCAGCAAAACTGCTGGAATATGGCGCGCGCCCGAACGAAATTTCGGACGCGCTCGGAACGCATACCAGAGCCAACATAGAAATGCTTGGCAAGGTACTGCAAACCTTAAGCTTTTATAATGACGGTGCGGTAAGCACTATTGAAATTAATAGCGATTTATACGATAAAGAAGTTAACACCGACAATTTTATTTCTTTTGCACGTTATATTGAAGGTGTTGATGTAGCAGTATTGTTTAAAGCTGTGGAGCCGTCTGTTACGCGTGTAAGCATGCGTTCACAAAAAACTGACGTTGCTGAAATAGCGCTTTCCTTTGGCGGCGGGGGCCATATCAGGGCTGCCGGATGCACGGTGGAACTGCCTTTGGCAGAAGCCAGGCAGAAAGTGCTTGAAGCTATCGGTAAAGCCTTATGACGGACGGAATTATTAATGTATTAAAGCCCTGCGGCATGACAA
>ULQH01020145.1_pt1 | contig 9043 bp, 6 predicted proteins | sample 1954381 | NCBI WGS metagenome assembly ULQH01 (sample SAMEA4835653, study PRJEB28245) | human gut metagenome | biome: gut microbiome; material: fecal sample | place: Denmark | collected 2008
TCATGTCAGTGTCCTGACAGATATAAATATTACCATAAAAATTTATTTAATGCAAGCCTTTTTGTAAAATTTTCTTAATTTGCTTTTTTAATTTACATGCCGGCGTGCCAAAAATGTTTTTAAGTTTTTTGCAGCCATTTATGCTATAATGTTATTCAGATAATTTACCGTTTCATATTTAACTGTACAGGAGGTTACCTTTATGCTTACAGCCCCGGACTGGGCTCTTGGCAGCCGCTATCTGCGTGAAAACGCACCTGAACTTATTCCGTTTATTGAAAAATACGGTCCTTGCAATTTACAGCCGGAAGCCCCGGAAAAATATTTTGGCACGCTTGTTACCGGTATCATTTCCCAGCAGCTTCCGCCGGATGTCAGCCTGGCAATGGTCAAGCGCCTGGAAGAAACCGTCGGAACGCCCATAACGCCGGAAGCAATAGCCTCTGCCGCCGAAAGCGACTTATGCAGCTGCGGTATTATGCCGCAGAAGGTAATGTATCTTAAAGGATTTGCCGAAGCGGTTTTAAACGGCGAAGTTACAATGGATAAATTTGCCGGTATGACCGACAGCGAAATTACAAAGCAGCTGATAAAAATAAAAGGGCTTGGGCAGTGGACAGCGGAAATGTTTTTCCTTTTGGCACTGTGCCGCACCGATATTGCCCCTACCGCCGATTTTATTTTTCAAAAACGTGTTAAAGAAATTTTTAACCTTAACGCTATGCCAAAACGCAAGCAGATTCTGGAACTGACAGAACACTGGCGCCCGTGGCGTTCGCTTGCCGTATGGTATTTGTGGCAGGAAAAATAACCTAAAAAACAAAAAGGCTGTGCCGTAAAATAATTACGGTGCAGCCTTTTTTATATTAATTTTTCTGATACAAAATTCTGATGGAATTTATTACGCACAGCATGGCAACGCCGGTATCGGCAAACACAGCTGCCCACATTGATGCAAAACCGGCAAGGCCTGCTATCATAATAACTGCTTTTACGCCCAGCGCAAAAATAACGTTCTGCCAGGCAATGCGCCCCGTGCGTCTGGCAATATTAATCGCCTGCGGAATAGCGCGCATTTCGGATTTCATAAATACCACGTCTGCCGCTTCAAGCGCTGCGTCTGCACCGCTGCCCATAGCCGCGCCAACATCGGCACCGGCAAGCACAGGCGCGTCGTTAATGCCGTCGCCAACAAACATTACACTGCCGTATTTACTGCGCAGGCGGCCAAGTTCGTTAAGTTTATCCTGCGGCAGCAGTTTGGCACGTACTTCATCTATGCCGGCGGCAGCCGCCACTGCCTGTGCGCTCGCTTCCGCATCGCCCGTAAGCATGGCCGTAGTAAGCCCCATGGTCTTAATTTCTTTAACTGCTTCCACAGCGTCATCTTTAATGGTATCGGCAATAACTATATGCCCCATGTATCTGCCGTTTTGGGCAAGCAATACTTCCGTGCCGTAGGCAGAATTTTCAAAACCGCCGCAGCTTATTTTGTAACGGGCCATAAGTTTTTTGCTGCCGCAGATAACGGTGCCGGTTAAGGTTTGCGCAACAATGCCTTCACCCGCTATTTCTTTAAAGCTCACCGGGCGCACCGGCGTAAGCCCGCGCTCTTTGGCCGCATTTACAATGCTTACGGCAATGGGATGGGCGGATATTGCTTCCACATCAGCGCAAAGCTGCAAAACCTCGGTTTCATCCGCGCCGGGGGCAGGCATTACTTTCTGCACAACAAAATTGCCTTTGGTAACGGTGCCGGTTTTATCCATTACAACGGCGTGTACGTTTTTAAGCGCTTCCATTACGGAGCCGCCCTTAAACAAAATGCCGTAGCGCGAACCAGCACCGATGCCGGAGAAAAATGCCAGCGGCACGCTGAGCACCAGTGCGCAGGGGCAGCTTATTACAAGGAAAGTCAGCGCCGTGTAAATCCAGTGCTGCCAGTTGCCGGTAATGTAGCCCGGCACAAGCGCCGTAAGCGTTGCCACAACAACCACAAACGGGGTATATACCCTTGCAAAGCGGGTAATAAAACGGTCAATCTGCGGTTTGGAAGCCGCTGCGTTTTCCACGCTGTCCAAAATACGCGTAACCATAGATTCCGAAAGCACTTTTTCCACGCGTATTTTCAGCATGCCGTTAGTATTAATGCAGCCGCTGGTAATTTCGTCGCCGTAGTGCTTGCGTACAGGCACCGGCTCGCCTGTTACCGGCGAAGTATCAACAAGGCTGTCGCCTTCTATTACCACGCCGTCCAGCGGTATGCGGTCACCGGCGCGCACCAGCAGAATATCGCCTACATGGGCGTCCGCCGCCGGAATTATGCGCACTTCTTCACCTACAAGCAGGTTAACGGTTTCCGGGCGCATATCAACAGCGTCCATAATCTGCCCGCGGCTTTTTTCCACCGCGCGGTGCTCAAAATATTCTCCCACACGGTAAAAGAACATTACGCCGACGGCTTCTTCATAAGCGGAAATTACAAATGCGCCCAGCGTTGCAATGGTCATTAAAAAGTTTTCGTCAAACAAATTGCCGCTTAAAAGATTTTTAACGGCCGCCAGAACAACCCTGCCGCCCAAAAGAACATAAGCGGCAACCAAAACATATAAGTAACAGGCTTCCGGAATAAGACCCAAAAATTCTGCCGCTATAAACAACACGCCGCCAACAACAAGTTCCGCCAGCGTCATTGTTTCGGAAGAAAGCGAAAAGCTTCCGCGTTTGCGTTCTTCAACATGCGGCGCCAAAACAGCGGCTCCTTCGCGTTCTTTTACGGCAACGCCGCTTTCTATGCCGGAGCAGATTTTTTGCATTTGCGGCAGCAGCCCGTCAAAATCACGCGCCGTAACCTTAAGCTGCTTGGTTGCAAAAGTAATGGTAGCTTCGCTTACCTGCGGCAGCTCATTAATGGCACGCTCCATTTTAGCGGCGCAGTTGGCGCAGCCAAGGTTTTCAAGCACATAAACCTGCGTTTTAAAATTAAAGGGCCCTTCTCCTTCACGCGGCACAACTTCAACGCCGCTTTCTATCGAAGTGCAGATTTCCTTTATCGCAGGCAAAACAGCTTCGTGGTTAACCGCCGAAAGGCGCAGCTGTTTGGTAACGTAGCTGATATTGGCATATTCAACTCCGGGCAGCTCCTTTATGCGGTGCTCCATTTTAGCAGCGCAGTGGGCACAGCCCAGATTTTTTAATATATAAACCTTCTTCACGCAGTGAGCGTCCGGCATGCGGCAGGTACAGTTTTCAAGGCTTTCGCCGCACACGTCGCAGTATTCTTCATGCGAATGGCAGATTTCGCACCGGCAGTCCTCCGGGTGACCCGGAACGTGGTGACTGTGATGGTGTTCTTCTCCACAACCGCAGCCGTGATGGTGCTCATGTTCTTTACCACAGCAGGCATCGTGTTCATGCCCTTCATGAATATGAGCTTCGCCGCAACCGCACGCTTCGTCATGGCCGTGCTTGTGTTCCGGCTCATGGTTGTGCTCATGCCCGCACTCGGCACCGTGTTTATGGTGATGTTCCCCACAGCAGCAGGTCCCATCTTCATGATGATGGTTATGCGTACGTACTTCATCACTGCCGTTTCTTATATCCGTTAAATCACGTACTTTTTGGGATGGCATAATATGTTCTCCTTTACATTTGAGCAATCATTCATATATTATTTAAAAAATATAGCCAAAGCACTCTTTGGTTACCATTATTATAACACATGAGCGAATATTCATCTATACTTTTTTGAGAGATTTTTATAATTTTTTTAGCCGGCATAACAGAAAGTAAATTACTCACCTCCCGTTATGCCAAACACAAAATATAATCGCTTTTAAATCCTTACAGAAGCTGCTTTAACGGCATTGTGCCAGCCCTGCAAGAGGCTTTCTCTTTTAGCCTGCCCCATCTGTGGTTTAAATTCGGCAGCAATAACATGGTTAGCCAAAATTTCTTCCTTGCTGCGCCAATAGCCTACGGCAAGCCCGGCCAGATATGCCGCGCCCATAGCCGTTGTTTCAATGCAGTACGGCCTTACAACGGAAGTATTTAAAATATCTGCCTGGAACTGCATTAAAAAATCGTTGTCGCACGCGCCGCCGTCAACACGCAAAGATGTTATAGGCATGCCGCTGTCCTCCTGCATCGCCATTAAAACATCATTTACCTGGTACGCTATGGATTCCAGCGTTGCGCGCACAATGTGATTACGGTTTACGCCCCTTGTCAGCCCTACAATCGCGCCTCTGGCGTGCTGGTCCCAATACGGCGCGCCCAGCCCGACAAAGGCAGGCACAACATAGCAGCCGTTGGCGTCGGGCACTGATTTAGCCAGCACTTCCGATTCCGCCGCATCGCGGATAAGCCCAAGTTCATCACGCAGCCACTGCACGGCAGCACCGGCAACAAAAATCGAGCCTTCCAGCGCATACTCAACCTTGTCATCTACGCCCCAGGCGATAGTTGTAACCAGCCCGTTATGCGAATTTACCGGAGCAGTGCCGGTGTTCATCAGCATAAAGCCGCCTGTGCCGTATGTATTTTTTACTTCGCCGCGCTCAAAGCAGGTCTGCCCGAACAATGCACACTGCTGGTCGCCGCCGGCACCTGCAATAGGCACCTCGCGCCCAAAAAGCTTGCTGTCCGTATAGCCGTAAACATGGCTCGAAGGCTTAACCTCCGGCAGAATCTGCTGCGGAATTTTTAAAACACGTAAAATTTCTTCATCCCATTTTAAGGTATGGATATTAAAAAGCATTGTGCGCGATGCGTTGGAATAATCCGTTACATGCACCTTACCGCCCGTCAGCTTCCAGATAATCCAGCTGTCAACCGTACCGAAAAGCAGTTCGCCTTTTTCCGCACGTTCGCGTGCGCCAATAGCATTATCAAGCAGCCAGCGCAGTTTGGTTGCCGAAAAATAAGCGTCCAGCACCAGCCCCGTTTTGCTGCGGAAAAACTCCGCCATGCCGAGTTTTTTCAGTTCGTCGCAATAGCCTGCCGTGCGGCGGCACTGCCACACAATCGCTTTATGTACCGGGCGTCCGGTTTCTTTATCCCATAAAACCGTGGTTTCGCGCTGATTGGTAATGCCAATGCCTGCAATTTCATTAATGGTAATATCAATTTTACTCATTGCTTCATACATCAGGCCAGTTTGGGTTGCCCATATTTCCTCCGCGTCATGCTCAACCCAGCCGGGCTGTGGAAAATACTGGGTAAACTCCTTTTGCGCCGCGCTGCAAATCCGTCCGTTTTTATCAAATATAATGCAGCGGCAGCTGGTTGTTCCTAAATCCAGCGCCATAATGTATTTATCCATTGGGCATCCCCCTTGCCGACAAAAATTTTAATACTGTATAACATAATTATAACAAAAAAACCGCTGTAAAAGCGGCTTTTTTATTTAGTTTTTACAATGGCTCAAAAATTTCCGTTAACCAGGTGGCAGGCCACAAAATGCCCGGGCACAACTTCTTTAAGCTCTGGTTTTACGCTGCGGCAAATTTCCATGCACTGCCCGCAGCGGCTTTGAAACGGGCACCCTTTCGGCAAATCAAGCGGGCTTGGAATTTCACTTTCCAGAGGTTCTATTTTTTCGCCCGGTTTAAAATCTACTTTAAACACCGATTTCATCAGCGCCTTTGTATAAGGGTGCATGCCTTCGGTGCTGATGCGCCTTCCATAACCGATATATTCCACGATATTGCCCAAATACATAACGGCAATCTGGTGGCACATTAAATCAACAAGCCCCAAATCATGGCAGATAAAAAGGTAGGTAATGCCTTTTTCTTTCTGCAAACGCACCAAAAGCTCGCAGATTTTTTCCTGCACCGAAACATCAAGCGCGCTTGTAGCTTCGTCGCATACCACAATCTTTGGTTCCAGCGAAAGTGCGCGTGCAATGCCCAAACGCTGACGCTGGCCGCCGCTCATGTTATGCGGGTAACGGTCTTTAAAATCTTCCGGCAGTTCTACCATACGCAAAAGTTCCGCCGCTTTGGCATCAACCTCACTCTTTTTTATCAGCCCAAAATTCAGCAAAGGTTCACAAACAATTTCTTTAACCTTCATTTTGGGGTTAAAAGCGGCTGCCGGGTCCTGAAACACCATTTGTATTTTACGCCTGTTCTGGCGTGCCGCTTCACCGCGCAGTTTTAAAATATCCTGCCCGTCAAAAATAACTTCGCCGCCGCTTGCCGGATGTATCTGCAAAATAGTACGCACCAGCGTGCTTTTGCCGCAGCCCGATTCGCCTATAATGCCAAGCATCTGCCCGGCATAGGCGTTAAGGGTAACATTATCGCAGGCAGTCAGCATTTTTCCGCCTTCGGCCGCAAATTTTTTTGTTAAATTTTTAATTTGTAAAATTACAGGTGCTTCAGCGTTCATAATATTTCTTATCTCCCAATACCGGCACAGCCGCAAGCAGTTCTTTGGTATAGGCGTGCTGCGGGTTTTCAATAATTTCGCGCCCGCCGCTTTCCACCACATGCCCGTTTTTCATAACCATCAGCTTGTTAGATACATACGAAGCCACACCAATGTTATGCGTTACCAAAATTACCGCCGCATTATATTCATTGCGTACGTCAACAATCTGGCGTATTATCTGCGCCTGCGTGGTAACGTCAAGCGCACTGGTAGGCTCGTCTGCCAAAAGCAGCTTGGGGCTGAATATCATGGCCATGGCAATGCCCACGCGCTGGCGCATGCCGCCCGAAAGTTCAAACGGATAGCTGTTCATAATATTCTGCGGGTTCGGCAGGCGTACTTTATTAAGCATATCTTTCGCCATTTCTGCGGCCTCCGCCTTCGATTTCTGCGGAGCGTGCGCAAGAATGTAATCTGTAAACTGTTCGCCTATGCGGCGGATGGGGTTTATCACGTTGCCGCTGTCCTGAAAAATCATCGACATTTCGCGGCCGCTGATTTTACGCCAGTCCTCACGCGTGTTTTTCAGCATATCGCGCCCGTCAAAAGTTATGCTGCCGCCCGAAACATGCCCCCTGCCGGGCAGACAACCCATAACGGCACGGATAACGGTTGTTTTGCCGCTGCCAGATTCGCCTACAATTGACAGAATTTCGCCTTTATCAAGTTGAATGTTTACACCCGATACGGTAAGTTTGCTGCCGTAACTGATGTCCAGATTTTTTACATCAAGAAGCATTAATTTAATCCCTTCTTTGCAGCTTAATCAGCAGGGGCAACATCTTTGGTCAGCCAGTAATAATCTGCCGGTTTAATATCGGCGTTCTTCAAGGTTACTTTGCTTACCATATTTGTTTTAGGATAGCCAAAGAACAAACCTGCGCCGTCGTTAAGCAGAATCTGCTGCATCTGAATCATTAAATCGCGGCGTTTGGCAGGGTCAAATTCAACTGCAAGCCTGTCGCTCAGAGCATCATACTCGGGGTTGCTGTAACCGGTAGCATTCTGCGGGTCGTCGGTTTTCCAGTACCAGTTAAGGTATACGGCAGGGTCGCCGCTGTTGGCAGTAAGAATATTGGAAATGCAAAGGTCAAAATCGCCGCTCTGGCGGATTGGGTCAAGCACGTTGTAATCAACATTTCTCATATTAACCTTAATGCCGATTTTTTTAGCGTCGGACTGGGTTGCTTCTGCATAAAGCGGCAGTTCAGCGCGTCCGCTGTAATAAATAAAGTCAAGTTCAAGGTTTTTGCCGTCTTTATCCACATAACCGTCGTTGTTGGTGTCTTTCCAGCCGGCTTCAGCCAAAAGCTGTTTTGCGCGTTCCACATTATAGGCATTCGGGTCGGTCAGCTGGTCAAAGCCGTAATCCAAAGAAGGCGGAATGGGCGCTTTGCCTGTAATGAAGGTATCCTTAAGCAATACTTTGTTGTAGGTTTCGCGGTCAAGGCAGCTGATAAGCGCAGCACGTACTTTCGGGTCGTGGCACGGGCGTCCTTCGTTCATATTAATCTGCGCCAGTACGGTACGCAGCGAAGCAAGTTCGGAAATATTGTATTTTGCTTTATCCTGGAACAGCTGCAAGTCGCCGGAAGCTATGTTGATTGCCATATCAATTTCACCAGACTGCAAAGCCATTGCACGGGTGTTGGGGTCATCAATGGTAGGAATTTCGGCCACTTTAAACGGAACTTTGCCGTCCCAGTAATTGGGGTTTGCTTCCATAACGGCTTTGGCCTTGCTGTATTCCTTAACCATATACGGGCCTGTGCAGATAGGCCCTTGTTTTGCATAATCGCGGTCTGTTACGCTGGTATCAATAATAATGAACAGCGGGTCGGCCAGCATGCCCGGCAAAGTCGGCACCGGATTTTTGGTCTTGATAATTAAATTCTGGCCGTCGGCAGTAATATTGTCGAACTGGAAAAAGGTTCCCGCACGGTTGGATTTTTCAAAAGTGCGTTCAATGGATTTTTTTACGGCGTCGGCAGTTACTTTGTTGCCGTTGCTGAATACCGCTTTATCATTAATTTTAAAAGTCCAGGTCAGCTTATCGTCGCTGATAGACCAGCTTTCGGCAAGCCACGGAGTAAAATTCATTTTATCGTCAAATTTAACAAGGCATTCGCCAAGGCCGTAACGCATTACAACCCAGCTGAAGAAATTATCGGTAGGTTCAAGGCTGTCGGCAAAGTTGGTAACACCAAACTTTACCGTATCTTTAGCCGCACTGCTTTTTGCGGAATCATCACCGCCGCAGCCTGCTGCCGCAAAAGCAAGTAATCCCATCATGGCAAGCGCTGCCGTAATTTTTGCTGTTTTTTTCATAAATACATCTTCCTTTCCGTTATATACCATCCATTAAACAGTTTTTATTCTTCCTGGCGCGGGTCGAGTACGTCGCGCAATGCGTCGCCCCACAGGTTAAAAATTACTACCGTAACAAAAATTGCAAGGCCCGGGAAAATCATCAGCCACGGTGCCGTTTGCAGCTGCTGCCTGCCTTCGTTAAGCATTAAGCCCCATTCCGGCGCAGGCGGCTGTGAGCCGAAGCCGAGAAACGAAAGCCCTGCCAGCTCCATCATCATGGCACCGATATCGGACG
>ULQH01005934.1_pt1 | contig 8997 bp, 5 predicted proteins | sample 1954381 | NCBI WGS metagenome assembly ULQH01 (sample SAMEA4835653, study PRJEB28245) | human gut metagenome | biome: gut microbiome; material: fecal sample | place: Denmark | collected 2008
TGCTCCATACAGGGAAGAACCGTCTGTCCGAAATGAAGCATCTACAAAATACCGGTCCTCGAAAGAATAACTGGCATTACCGACAAAACCGACACGCCGACTTTTGGATTCACTACCTCCCGGTTTTCCATTTTCTTTATATTGCATAGCTACTGCCAGAAAATCGAGCGCCCCACTCGGAAAACCTTCTACAGAAAAACTGTACCTCTGTGATTTCTGGTCTTCCAAATCCATATTCAGACCGGCATAAATCATATGCTTTTCCGCAAACACTTTCGAATAATTGGCCGTCAATGAAAAATTGTAACGCGACGATCTGCTCGTCGTATAATCATAATTTCCTCTTCTGAAGTAATCGTCATCGGCATAATCAGCAAACGCTGTATGTTCGGGGGGAAGGTATTTGTCTGAATTATTCGTTTGAGTATAAATACCGAATGTACCCCTTAAGGTAAATTCCTGTACCGGTTTCCATTCGATCGAGAAATTATTGGTAATATTAGTATAATCGCTTGTTTCTTTTGTATTCAACGTAGCATTATACAAAGGATTGGCAGGATTATTTCCTCCCCAGTAGCTGTAATCCTCATCAAAAAAACGTTTTACATTACCATTCTCATCCGTTGCTGTCCAATAGGGATTCAGTTTTACATACTGATCGAAAGTTCCATAGGGAGACTCTTGTGCTTTATTCAAACCGATCGTCAGCTGATTTCTGAAAATCAGGTCGGAAGTTTTGTAAGAAAGGTTGATCCCTCCATTGAACGTCCGGCGGAACGATTCTTTCATAACTCCGGCTACGTCGTTATACTGCACTGTTGCCGAATAGCGGAAACTCGGATCTCCTCCTTCCAACTTGATGTTGTGCCGATGCCCCACGCCGACACGCAAGGGCTTGGACAGCCAGTAGGTATTTACCCCTCTCTCCACCTGTTGCAGAATTTCATTATATTTTTGTTTCAACTGCACTTCATATTCAGCCCTGACACCGTCATAATAGCCAGATCGAAGTTCCAGATCCAGCTTTTCCCTGGCATTCAATACATCATAATCGCTCAAATCCGGCACTTCGAGATTCAGGCTTCCCGTATAGGCAAACCGCAGTTTTCCAGGTTCGGGTTCTTTTGTCGTGATCACAATCACACCGTTTGCGCCACGAGAACCGTAAATAGCAGTTGCCGAAGCGTCTTTCAGCAAAGTGATCGTCTCCACCTCGCTATCATCCAAATCCATCATGCGTTCTAAAGTTATTTCAAAACCGTCCATGATAATCAAAGGCGTGTTCAATTCTGCTTTTGTATCGCTTTGCAACTGGTCGATATCCGGCATATTGGCCGCTCCGCGGATCTGTACTTCCGGTAAACGGTTCGGGTTAGAACCCCATTCGTTGCTTTCCAGGATATTGAAAGAAGGATCGATATTGCGCAAAGTGGTCAGTATGTTTCGGTTACCGAAACTTTTCAATTCCTTTTCCGTAATCACCGACACAGCACCAGTATAGCTTTCTTTCGATTTTGAGAAGATTCCGGTCACAACTACCTCGTCCATTTGCTTCACCTCTTCTTCCATCACTACATTCAATTCTTTTTCCCCTTTATAGTACACTTCCTGAGTTTTCATCCCGACAAATGAAAACACCAGCACAGTTTCATGATCGGCCGGCAGATCCATTTTAAAGTGACCGTCCACATCCGTCACTACTCCGACAGAGGTACCTTTTAAAACCACGGTCACTCCAGGTAAAGGATGGCCTCCATGATCCCTTACCCGACCGGTAATTTTCCGGGATTGCGGGAGTATTCCAGCCGTTATCTGTTTCTTTCCAGCCTCGCGGATGATCACCACCCCATCCTCTATGACAAATGAAAAACCACTTTTCACGAATATACTTTCCAACACTGTTTCCAACTTCGTTCCCTTCATCTCTACATCCACCCGTTGCATGCGATCAATTGCATCGCTGTCATACACAAAACGGTATTTGCTGATTTCTTCTAAATAACACAAAACCTCCGATACCGTAACATTTTTCATCGCGATATCGAACTTCGTGTGTTGGGAAAACACATTAGCCTGTACATTCAATGTACACACCAATGAGATAAATACCGTTTTCATGATTAAAAACATCCGTGGTAATTTAAGGAACACGGAATCACCTGTTCTTGATTTTTTTTCCATACTTTTGTAGTTAGAGTTTATAACAATTTTTTGCTCTATGTCGGTAGAGCAAGGGTTTTATAACTAAAGGCGGGGTATATGCCACTATACTCCGCTGTTTTTATTATTCCACACATTAGTGTCCCGTTAAAATGGGACGAGTTAAATAATTAATCAAATAGCCCCGGAATCAGGGGATCATTTAGATCTTTGGCATCATTGAAATTAGTCTTGTCGAACAGGTCACGCAAGTGGGTTTTGTCAGTCAATGATATGCTGAGAATTTGCAAAACTTCATAAGTTGAGCGTTTCAACTTCATGTCATGTTGGACAATAGCCACAAGACAGTATGTGATAATAGCCACACTGATTTGTATGCGGACGGCGTTCTCTGTTGTGCCCCAGAATTTCTTTATCTTGAGGTGCTGCTTGAGCCATTTGAAGAACAGTTCAATCAACCATCTTTTCGTGTAAAGATTGGCAACATCCAGTGCAGAAAGTTGTTTCGCATTCGTCAGAAAAGTGAACTCACGGTCATCTTCTTCATCGTAATATCGGACGAGTCTGAATGACTCAGGATATTTCTTCCCGGAGAGATAACCGGTCAGTTTCACTTCCGCATCAGTCATTATATTCTTTGGCATCCTTCGTTTCCATTTGACTGTCTTATACTTTAAATTCGTTTTGGCTCTGACAACAAAGAAAGAGTCTGTAAGATGTATCCTATAGAGCTCTTTAAAAGAATCATAAGCCCTGTCGAATATATAATAAGCGTTCGGTTCATAATGGATTGAAGACATTGCTGTAGAATCATGCTTTGATGCAGTGGTTACAGTATAGAAGGCAGGAACTTGTGCTTCAATGTCATATAAGACATGAGCCTTCACTCCTCCTTTCTTGCTTCGGAATTTTGCCCAAGGGAATGTTGCAAGGCATAACGGAATCGTTGTTGAATCAAACGCATATTTCTTTCCGGAAATGTCAAGGATGTTGGTCGTCCGCTTCTCGCAGGCTTCTTTCATCATATAGAATGCAAATTCTTCAAAAATTCTGTAATCACGGTTCTGGTTGGCTGTCGCAAGAGTTGTCTTGGCTATCGGTTCACGACCTAACCCAAGATGATATTGCTTGGCCCTATGCGCCTCGAAAGCAACGATTAAGTCTCGCAGGCTCTCACGGTTACTCAGTTGTCCAAACATCATTGCGAGCATCTGATTCCAACAAGTGAAATGTTTCACATATCGGTTGCCATCATACTTGCGAACATAGTTGTTGAACTGAGTCCTGTTCAGAAAAGCGGTTAATTGAGAGAATACGTATTTGTCTTGGAACATAGCAGCCATTTGTATTAGACTGCAAAGTTGCAAAATCAAGTCCGTTTCATTTCAAAAAACCATGTAATTGGCTATATTTCAATAATTTCAAAGAACTATTCATCCACTTTTACGGGACAGTAGTGTATTCCACAATAATACACTGCCCCTGAATACGGAAATGCACACGTCCCGTTTTTTCAATCTTCGACAATATTTTATTTATATTGTCATAGCGTTCCAAATTCAGAGTAAAACGGGCATTCTTCAAGTCCGGAACTGCAAAAAATACCTCTACATCATACCAGCGTGCCAACCTCGTCATCACTTCTTCCAGCCTTGTCCGCGTAAAACGGAATTCTCCCCTGGTCCAGCCGATATACTCTTCAGCAACCACTTTTCTCACCCGGATTTGTCCTTCCTGCTTATCTACAAGAGCCTGTTCATCCGGGCTCAACAGTTGCCGGTGCTCTTCTGTCTTCACCTCGACCCGCCCTTCGACCAAAGTCATCTTTACCTCTTTAGTTTCGGGATAAGCCTCCACATTGAATAAAGTCCCCGTCACTAACACTTCTATTTCATCCACTTTCACGACAAACGGCTGTTTTTCTTTTTTCGCCACTTCAAAACATGCCTCCCCTTTCATGATTACTTCCCGGTTTTCTCCTGTGAAACGGACCGGATAAATCAGCTGCGACTCAGCATTCAGCCATACTTTCGTTCCATCCGACAGTATCAGCCGGTATTCATTTCCCCGGGGGACCCGTACCGTATTCATTTCCTGTACCGGAGCTTCTTCTTGTTCTCCTGTCTGGTAACTCACCACGTTCTCCCCTATCCTGATTTTCGTTCCCTTTCCAGCATCGACCACCCTTTCCTGTCTCTTTCCCAAATCAATTAATTCTCCATTACCGAGAATCAACACAGTCCCCGCACACCGGTCATTCCCCGACCGAGATATATTCAAATCATCAGCCGGTAGAAATATCCACCCCAATCCCAGGAGCAAAATCACTCCGGCACAAACAGCAGCCCCCGAATGCCAGGACCAGAATAGCCTCCTCGTACGGGGAAGTTTGCTCCACACTCCTTTCCAGGCTTTATGCAAATCCGGATGCTCCGTTCTCCGTAAATCAACAATCAGACGCTTACATATAATCTCATATTCTTTTTCATGGGATTCCGATTCTTTCCACCACTTCTGAAACCGTTCCTCTTCTTCCGGAGTAATAGTCCCCATAAGCCGGCAGCTAATCAAATGTGCAAGTTCATACCTATTTTCAAACCCTCTCATTTCTATGTGTATTTTATACTGAAACACTTAAAATCAACAAGTGGGTGTGCGCATCTGAAAAAAAAAAATTACTTTTGTTTCCGAATATCAGTATAAACGACCGGCAAATAAAATGCTTCTAAACAATAAAAGATTTGAATTATTTTTCAATACTTACTATGAACCTGTCTATCTCTTCTCCTTAAAATATGTAAGAGAAGAGCCTGTAGCTCAGGATATAGCTCAGAATGTTTTTGTCCGTTTATACGAGAAGAGAGAAAATTTTTACGCCATCGAAAAAGCCAAATCTTTCGCTTATACGACTGCACACAACCTTTGTCTTAATCATTTGCGACATTCCCAGATCGCACAAAAATATATTTCACAACGGGAAGAGGAAGATGAGCAAAATTGTCTTCACGAAATTACTTATCAGGAAACACTCCGTTTACTCAGTTTCGCCATCAGCCAATTGCCCCCGCAAACCCGGGAAATTATCCAGCTCGGTTTGGAGGGCAACAATAATACTGAAATCGCAGATCTTCTGCATATCTCTGTCAACACCGTCAAATCAATGAAAAAAAGTGCATACAGACGGTTACGGGAAATACTCGGAAAGGAATACACATTACTTATCCTCAAATTGCTCGGTTGGTAAAACCGTAAATTTTACTGTCCTTTCCGATTTCTCCTGGCCATAACCGTGCTGATAAGGATCGGAATGCCCACAAATACTACCGTACCGACAATTACTAACCCCGTATAAAAGGCAGGACTACCGACCGGCAACTGCGAAGGTGGAAAAAAGGTAACGATAAATGAAAAGGCGACAGCCAGAAAACCGACTCCCGCAATCAGCCACATGCCCATCTTACCTCCGGGCACTTTATAACTTCTTTTCAGATCAGGTTGAGTATACCGCAATTTTATTCCTGAAGCATACATCATCATATACATAACGAGGTAAAGTCCGATCGTCAAAGCACTCAACAAAAAGAAAGCCACACTGACATCATCCATAATGATATACAGGGAAGATAAAACCGATACAATAGCTCCCTGAATAAAAAGGATATGAGTCTGTACCCCATTCCGATTGGTTTTTTTCAGGAAATCAGGCAATTGTCCATCGTTAGCCGTCCATAATAATCCACGGCTAGGGCCGGAAATCCATGACATAACCCCGGCCAAAGCTCCGAAAGCCGCTAACAATCCCATCACATTAGTCAACCACCCGATATGATAATGACCGAACAATTGCTGAAAACTGACGAACAATCCGGCTTGTAAGTTGATCTGATCATAAGGAGTAACTATCGCTACTGCCAGAGAACCTAAAGTGAACAAGGCAAAAGAAATCAAGGCAGCTAAAAACATGGCAGCAGGAAATTGTTTTTGAGGTTCTTTCATTTCCCAGACATGTACGGCATGTACCTCGACTCCGGCAAACAACAGTAAAATACCCGCCAAAAAAGCGATATCACTGATCCCCGTCATATGAGGGAAAAAACGCGGATGTACATGCCCGGCATTTACGTTGACCACTTGAGTAACCGTATCCGGGACATGTTCGAAAGCAATCGGATTACCTCCTGCAATCCAAATAATCGCCATAACGATAATGACCACTCCGGGCAATACGGTTCCTAATAAAAATCCCTGACTGGTAATCCGGGAAATAATCGAGGTGCCCTTAAAGGTCAACCAGGTAGCCAGCCAATACATAGCAATAGAAAACACCCCTACAAACCAGCCATTCTGCGACAAGTCGGGTTTTCCGATCATATATGCGATAGAGGCGGCTGCGAATCCAAGTACTGTCGGATACCAGACCACATTCTGAATCCATTGTAAAAAAATCGCCGTAAATCCCATTTTCCGGTTAAAGGCTTCTTTCACCCAAGTATATACTCCACCACCCCGGTCGGCAAAAGCGCTACCTAATTCGGCAGCGACCAAAGCCGCCGGTATCAGGAACAGGAAAGTAGCAAAGAAAATGTAAAAAAACATCGTCAGCTCCTCCTGAGCCATCATCGGCAATCCTCTCAAACTAATCACTGCAGCTGCCGTCATCAAGGCCAACTGCCAAGTTGAAATATTTTTCTTCATTCCAATAAATTTTAATTAATCAACCTCATTTATTAACCTACTAACGGAATAAATCTATTTTTGGTTGCTTTCTGTATCGGCTAAAAATTCGGGAATTTGTAACAAAGCTTTTGCAAAAGCGTAATTCTCCTAATTCAGAATGAAATTAAGGTATATTATGATCCTCAGCATTATTATCAAAATCATCATCGGTATGTCCGGAGTGATCTTTTTTCTCCGCATCTCAGGCAAGACACAAATGGCCCAGCTCACTCCCCTCGACTCGGTCAATGCATTTGTTTTAGGAGCTCTGATCGGAGGCGTGATTTATAATCCGGACTTGTCGGTATGGTATATGATCTTTGCGCTCGGAACCTGGACAATCGTCAATATGACTATCCGCTACTTGCTGCGTTTCAGTCTGATCAGGCGTTTAGTCAAAGGAGATACGGTTATGATCGTCAGGAACGGACAAATCAATCTCAAAGAATTCAAACGTAACGGTCTGGAAATGGAACAATTCCGGACCATGTTGCGGGAAGTGGGTATATTCTCGATGTTCGATGTAGACGATGCCCGCTTCGAGACAAACGGCAAGCTCACCGTTTCACTGAAACGAAATATTTCCGAATCTTATCTTTTTGTCAATAATGGATCGATCCTGCAAAGTTCACTGGATAATGCCGGAAAAAAGGAAACCTGGCTACTGGCTCAATTAAAAAAACTGGGATACGAAGATATCGATTCGCTCTTCTGCGTGGAATGGACCCCTGGCAAGGGATTTTATATTGCTGCTAAAAACACGGATTCTCACAAAAGTGGTCAGGCACATTCCGATAACGATATTTCGAATTGATTTTTCAATTAATCCGTTAACTTTGCACGCTGAAAATATAAAAATACATGAAGCAATACACGCAGCAACCTTCTTTACTGGCTTTAAGTCCTTTATTTATATTTCTGGGAGTCTACCTGGTCACTTCTCTTATCGTCGATGATTTTTATAAAGTACCGATCACTGTCGCTTTCGTGATCTCTTCCATCGCAGCTATCGCCATGACCCGTCATCTCGGTCTGAGTGAAAGGATCGCTCATTTCTCCGGAGGTGCTTCGGATAAAAATATCCTTTTGATGATCTGGATATTTATTCTGGCGGGAGCCTTCGCCCAATCGGCCAAAGCGATGGGAGCCATAGACGCCACGGTCAATCTGACTTTACACATTCTTCCGGACAACCTGCTTTTGGCCGGTATCTTTATCGCCGCTTGTTTTATTTCTTTATCGGTCGGGACCTCCGTCGGAACGATCGTAGCCCTCACTCCTGTTGCTGTAGGAATCGCCGATAAAACCGGTGTAGAACTAGCCTATATGGTAGCTATTGTCGTCGGAGGGGCCTTCTTCGGAGATAATCTTTCGTTTATCTCTGACACTACCATTGCAGCCACCAAAACTCAAGGGTGTGAAATGAGAGATAAATTCAAGGTCAATAGTTTAATTGTCATGCCGGCAGCCATCCTATTGCTCTTTTATTATGTCTTTGCCGGCATGCACATCCATACCCCCACGCAGATCGAAGCCGTCGAATGGATCAAGGTTATCCCTTATCTCATCGTTCTCGCAACTGCTTTAGCCGGCATAAATGTCATGCTCGTATTATTTCTGGGGATATTAACTTCCGGGCTTATCGGTATACTCTCTTCCGGTTTCGATTTGTTCGGCTGGTTCGGTGCTATGGGAGCAGGTATCACAGGCATGGGGGAATTGATCATTATCACTTTATTGGCCGGAGGTATGCTCGAAATGATCCGATACAACGGAGGGATCGATTACATCATCGTCAAACTCACCCGACATGTCAATTCCAAACGTGCCGGAGAGCTGAGTATCGCCGGTTTAGTCTGTCTGGCCAATCTTTGTACGGCCAACAACACGATCGCTGTCATCACCATCGGTCCTATAGCTAAAAATATAGCTGACAGATTCGGCATCGACTGCCGTAAATCTGCCAGCATATTAGATACATTTTCTTGTTTTATCCAGGGAATCATACCCTATGGAGCTCAAATGCTGATCGCTGCAGGTCTGGCCTCCATCTCCCCGCTTTCCATCATTCAATACCTGTACTATCCGATGCTGATCGGGATATGTGCCCTATCGGCTATC
>ULQH01019648.1_pt1 | contig 8970 bp, 9 predicted proteins | sample 1954381 | NCBI WGS metagenome assembly ULQH01 (sample SAMEA4835653, study PRJEB28245) | human gut metagenome | biome: gut microbiome; material: fecal sample | place: Denmark | collected 2008
TAAAACCTTAATTATCAAATTGTTACAAATGTTAAAAAAGCCTCCTTAGCTTTAGCTATAATATTAGCTTCTTTTCTGCTAAAGATATTACGAAAAACACTCCTAAAATAAAGCCACCCATGCAAAAAATGATTTCGAAAATAAAAGAGAACAAATAGGGAAAAATAAATCAAAAATTTGAGTTGAGTGTTTTAAAGCTGTCTTAAGGACTCTTTTGTGGTTGAGGAGCCGTTCCTTCGGCATTTGATAAAAGTGCGAAATTCGGCAAAAGACAAGCCGATAGAATATGTTTTGGAGGCAGATATCATTAGCGTTGCAGCTGTATCCCGATGAGATTTTTTCAGGAAGCTTTGTAGCTGTATGCGCAAGTAAATATTTTTCACGGCTAATATTGTAAATAAATTTCGTATATTATTTCCCTAATGGTAGCTTCGCTGATGAGGGAAATGAAACGAAGTGTAATGTGATTAGCAAGAAGAGTTCACGCAAATTGTGAACTTAATAACGCAAAGCGTTATATATCAGATGTTTATTATTAGTATTATTTTTTGAATAGTAGAATTTTAGTAGAATTATTGCATATAAAATCCTAATATTTAGTATTTTATAAGGTAGAATATTGAAAATATTATATATTATAAATATCATAAAATCAATATATTATAATTTTATAAATTGTTTTTTAGTAGAAAATAGGTGGAATTATTAATATTAACTATCTTTGCTACAATAAAATAGATAGGTTCAATGAATAGTGATTTTAAAAGTATAAAAATAAAAGAGTGTGTAAAGAATAGATTGGATAGGTATAAACAAAGATCCAGTTATTCTGACTGCTTGGATGAGATGCTTGGGTATTTTGAGACCACCGGTGTGGAACCACGTCTTGGTCAAACACCCCCAATTGTAACTTTTGTCTCTACAATGAAGTCTGGAAATGCTGTATTACTGAAGAGAATGGATGATCTGATAAAGATTCTACGTAACATTGAGATTAATAAGATTGATCCTATATTACATGGTGTCGAGGAGGGATTTTCCTCGAATAGTGGTAATACTCCAGAAGTAGGGTTAAGTGTTTCGGAAGAGGAATTATACCAGGTAATACAAATGAATGAGAAATTGAAATCAGAGATAAGAAACAAAGATATACTTATACAAAAGCTTCGGTCAGATGCTATTGAAAATAATGTTATTCAAGATATTATATATGATATTGAAGAATTATTATCAGACAGAATTCTTTCTTCTAATAAAGATGGCTTCTTTCTATTGTCCCGAGAGCATAGAGATCAATTAATAGGAAAAATTAGGACATATATCAATGTATAGCAAATTACATCGTCCAGAAAAAAATGAGTTGGGCGTGTCAATTAATGCAGGCAGTTGTGTTAAATTAGCTCATTACTTAGATAAAGAATCTGGGAGTGGAAAGTTCTTTTTCTCGCAGAATCAGGATAGTGTGCCTTTGACCGAAGTAATACAAAAAATAGACAATAATAAGAAAACACTTAAAAACAATCAAGATAAATTCTATATGTTATCCTATAATCCTTCACAAAAGGAGATTGCCCATTTGATTAAAGAGGTAACTGGAAAAAATAACGTAACAGATCTTTCCTCATTGACGGATAAAGAGGTTGAAATGGTTATCTGTGAATTCCAGGATTACGTGAAGGACTGCATGGATATATATGCTAGGAATTTTAATAGAAATAAGAGTTTGTCAAGTGAGGATCTTGTCTGGTTTGGAAGAGTGGAAACTGAACGGCATTATACATATCTTGATGAAGAGGTAAAGAATGGCTTAAAAAATAAAGGTGATCTGAAAGAAGGATTGCAGCTTCATGCTCATGTTATAGTTTCCAGGATGGATGTTACTCAGACTATATCATTGTCTCCTCTGGCTAAAAGTATGGGGAATGTTAATGTACTTAATGGAAAAGCCGTAAAGAACGGTTTCAGCATGAAAGGGTGGCAGGTGGATTGTTTTCAACATTTTGGTAATAAATATGGATATATAGCAACTGCAGATGAACGCTTTTACTATTACGATATCGGCTATTCCAGTTATAAAAATAGGATTCAGAATAAGATTATACGTGAGATAATGGAGGATATGAAAGAGGAGAGACAGCTTCTGAATGGTGCAAGAAATATTACTAAAATTCTTCATCCGACAAAGAAATCTGTCAAGTCATATTTAAAACAAAAAATTAAAAGAATTTTATTAGAAAATGAATCTGTAATATGAGTTTGATTTTTATTGAATGTTTGTTTCTTTCTGCATGTTTGATTTTTCTCATAGGCATTAATCCATTTGTCAAAAAATGGAAGAATCTTCTATTTTATACTTTAGTAAGTATATTTTTTACTTTGTTAGTTTCATTTGCTTTCTTACACTTTTTCAATATCCATCCATCTCTTTATTTGTATTGCATATTTTCAATTTTTTTTGTTATCAAGTATATTCTTAAAGAATCTGTTGTTGAGAAATCCAAACCGAGAAAGGATGAGGATACTTTTATTCTTGGTAGTGATAGTGGACAGCTTGAATTCTATTATCCACGTGATAATTTCATGGTCTTAGGTGGCGCCGGTTCCGGTAAGACAGCTTCTATAGGCAAGCCCATTCTTGAGCAGTACATACGTTATGGATGGGCGGGATTCATTTATGACTATAAAGACTATGATTACACGAAAACAGCCTGGAATCTTGTTCATAAATATAAATATCCTTATAAGTTCTATTATATAAGTTTCACGGATATGTCACGTACATATCGTTTTAATATTCTTGATAAGAATGTGATCCGTAATGAAACAATGCTCTTTCAGGCGATGACAGACTTTTTTCAGGCGATGAAACCTGAGAAGGGTAATGCTGATGAATGGTTTCAGGCTGCACTTGGATTACTTTGCGGTGTGGCTGTGAGGTTCTATAAATTTCAGGGTGATTATGGGAAATATTGTACCTTGCCACATATTCTTAATTTTATCTTAATGGCCACTCCGGAGCAACTGATGCGTTTTCTTGAAGGGGATATGATGTCTAAAATGAAGGCTGGTGCATTTCTTGGTTCCAAAGGAAGTGAACGTACCCAGAGTTCTGTGATTTTTTCCATCAATAACTATATCAGTAATCTGGCTACTAATAAAAATGTATGTTATGTCCTTTCGGGTAATGACTTTATCTATGACTTGATAGACCCGGAAGAACCAAAACTGTTTGCCGTTTCAAACAATTTTGCAATTGAGAGCATGATATCTCCTATTGTTGCGATGTTAGTTCCCCTCGCTGCGCGTCGGATTGAGTTTGGTAATCGTGTGAAATTCGCATTTATTCTCGATGAGATGACTACTGTTAAAGTTAATGACTTTCAATCTTTACCATCGGTTTTGAGAGAATATGGCGTTTCATTCCTTGTATTGACCCAATCCGGTACGAAATTCGATAAATTATATGGTAAAGAAGACCGGGTTTCCATTATGGCCAATTTTGCCAATTTATTCCTGGGAAAAACAAAAGATGTGGAAGCATTGAAGTATTATCCCTTGTTTTTCGGAAAGGAGGAGAAGGAAAAGAAGAGCATTTCTGCGGGGTCCAGTTCCGGACGATACAATAGTAGTGTTACTAGAAGCAAACAGAAGGAGGAAATTTATGATAGCAATAAATTTGCCGAATTGCAGAAAGGAGAATTTATACTTTCTGCAGGAGAGTCTAATGTAAGCCGAATAAAAACACGGTTTGAAAAGTTTTCACTGGATGAAAAACCATTACCGATAGTGAAGTTAACAACAGATAGGGAGGTGGAGCAGAATTATCGACAGATTGGAATTGACTGTGAGAAGCTTTTGAATGAGCTTTGCCCGCTCCAATGACATATTTTTATCTCCAATGGTGTGAATTAAGGTATTAAAGAATCATTTTGACTGTATTGTTCTATTTTTTGACTATATTGTTGTATGATAATATATTTTAAATTGCTATTTTTATAAACAATCGGTGAAATTGCTTTGATGACAAGGTGGTGTTTATTACGAATTCATGCCCTAATTGTGTATGAAGGATATCACTATATAATCTTTATTAAATTTAATGCCTATGAAAAAGTATTTATTGTTTGTGTGGATTGCTGTAGCTTTTTGTTCTTGTAATGAAGATAACTTTGATATTTCCCCTATGGAAGCAGATGCTACTTGTGCTAACATTATTAATGATGAACACTTTGTGTCAGTTAGTCAAGCCTCTAAAGTAGGTTCCTTGTTTCTAAATAACAATGGAAATGGGAATTGCGTGCACACAAGAAACAGTTCTGTTGTTCCTGGAGCAACTTCTGATAAGACTGCTAGAGAAATAAGAACTATTTACAATGAAAATGGTGTGCCTTCTATGTATGTAATTAACTATGAAGGTGGCGGATTTGTAATAGTAAGCGCTACTAAGAATTACTATCCGATTCTTGCATATTCTGAAACCGGTTCAATGAATGTAGAGGAAGCTATGAAGACAGGATTTTCCATTTGGGCAAACGAAACAGAACAAAATATTGTAGAAAGTGCTTTCCAAGAGGAGGAGGTACAAGATGAATTTCGTAAGATGTGGGCCGTTTATGATGTACCGGAAATGGAAAAGCAGTCTCTAAAGACTATGAATGATTCTTATCAAGATGGAACATTATTTCGTCAACGCATGAATGAATTGTATGGACTATGCCCTGGTTATTCTTTTGGACCATTGACTAGTGCTCGTTCTTTTCTTTCCCAGTCGGAATATGAAAGTTATGTAGCAAAAGCTGAACTTTACGGTTCTCCGCTTGAATTTACAATTGTGGGGTATAAACAAGATCCTCATGAAAAAGTTGGACCGTTAATTAATACTGTATGGCATCAAGGATCTCCTTTTAATGGATTGTGTCCTCCTAATTGTGCTGCGGGCTGTGTAGCCATTGCCATGGCACAAATTATGAAGTATCATGAATGGCCTTCTGCTTTTAATTGGAGTGATATGCCCAATATGACAGCAACTGTAGCTACTCAAACATTGATTGCAGATATAGGTAGTGCTGTGGATATGGAATATGGCAAAGAGTCCAAGTCTAATATTGCGAAAGCTAAAGTCGGTTTTGAAATAAGAGGGTATACAGCTGTTAGAAAGGCCCATAAATCTTGGGAGGTAGAAGACGAAATATTCATTAATCGTCGGCCTGTATATATGCGAGGAAATCAGAAGGAGTTTATGGGATTCAGTTGGGACGGACATGCTTGGGTGTGTGAAGGAGCTGAAAGGTGGAGCACATGTGTAAATTATTTTGTGGAATACCTTGTAAATCGCTCTACTAATCCGAGTTATTCAAGTTGTGGGCTTCCTGCATATTGGGCTCCACAAAGGTCTTCCGGTTCTGGTTATCTTTTGTTCTATATGAATTGGGGATGGGGAATAAATAATGGTAATGCATGGTATAATTTCAGTGATGTAAATTCAGGAAATGGAGATTTTAAACATGATAGAGAAAATTTATATGTTGTACCTAATAAATAACATGCTATGAAAAAAATATTCATTTTTTGTTTACTATCTTTGTTACTTGGTAGTTGTGACAAAAATGTGGATGATTTCTATCCTCCTTATAACTATGATTATTATATAGCTTTTGTTGATGAATCAGGCAATGATTTGTTGGAGGGAATAGAAACCACTTTAAGTGACACAGGTCTTCCAGTTTTGAAAAAAGATACTTATTTTTGCAATTTTGTCCCTCCCAACTCTACAGATCATTTCTTGTTTTCGGGAACTATATGGTTAGAAAAAGTGAATGGTCATAATGCTTTAGGTATTCATGTAGGAATGGCAGACTGGCATCTTCACAAAAGGCCCGAAGTGATTACTCATAATTTTGTTTCTTCTTTTATTTTTGGAGATGATGATATGCATGAGTTGGTCTCTTATTGGAAATTCGATAGTATGTATAAGAAGGCTGATCTTGTTCGTGTTACTATAGATAATGTGGATGCGCGCATTGAAATGGACACATATAAATTCCAATCATTGGCTATTTTAACGTTGAAATAGTAATAGCATTGCTGATGATTTAATATTGTTTCCTTTTAAAGTCATGCATAATAACATATAGTTTGTATCAATTGACATAGTGTATTGAAATAAATCTAAAACTCGTTTTCAATACACTATGTTTTTTGTATTGAAATAATTCTTTGAATAAATTTATTATATTTGCGTAATAAAGACATTGATATGGAGAATCAGGGAGAAATCATATTATATCAGCCGGACGAAGTCGTTAAGTTGGAAGTACGCTTGGAAGATGAAACGGTTTGGCTGACATAAGCACAAATAGCAGAATTATTTGGGACTGAAGTTCCGGCTATTTCTAAGCATATACGCAATATTATTCGAAATGGAGAATTAGAAGGAAGCAACTGTTTCCAAAATGGAAATAGTTCGTTTAGAAGGTTCTCGAAAGGTTAAACGTGTTATTGATATTTATAACCTTGATATGATACGGGAATTCTCGTTTAATTCTTAAAGAAATCGAGTGTTTCCTCTTTTATATTTGAACGAACATGATTATCTTTGTGAAAGATAATCTTTCTCACTTATAATATAAAACTCATATAAATGAAATTCAACCAGTTCATAGACAGACAAGACTCTTTGGAAAGACTACAAAATGCGTTTTTAAGAGAAACGCCCCAATTTCTTGTTATATACGGTAGAAGACGCATCGGTAAATCCACGCTCATCAAGGAGATAATGAAAGACGATGATGTCTATTTTCTGAGTGACCAGACTAATGAGACCAATCAGCGTGCCTTGTTCGCCAAGACCATTGCTTACTGCATCCCCCGGTTTGATAAAATGATTTATCCTGACTGGGAAACGCTGCTATTGGAGTTGAATGACAAGCTCACCCGGCGTATAACCGTTTGTCTGGACGAATTCCCGTACATGGTCAAGAGCTGTACTTCCTTGCCATCTGTCATCCAAAAGCTACTTAATGGGAAAACACTCAAATATGACTTGATTATTTGCGGTTCTTCCCAACAACTCATGCAAGGATATGTACTGGATAAAAGAGAACCCTTGTATGGCTTGGCCGATGAGATTGTCAAATTAGAGCCAATCCCCGTATCCTACATCAGCCAAGCGTTGGAAGTGGATAGAATCTCCGCAGTGGAAGAATACTCCATTTGGGGAGGGATACCCAGATACTGGGAACTGAGAGCCGATTATTCGGACATGAGCACCGCCATCCGAAAATTGATTTTAGATACCAAAGGGATATTGGCTGAAGAGCCCCAAAGACTTCTTCGTGATGACCTGCGAGATACAGTACAGACCTCTACCATCTTATCCATCATTGGGAACGGCGTCAACCGCATTACCGAAATTGCATCAAGAGCAGGGAAGGATGCGAATCAAATTTCCGAACCACTAAGCAAATTACGTGAGTTAGGATACGTCAGGCGTGAGATACCTTTCGGCGAGAGTGAGAAAAAAAGCAAGAAAGGCATTTATCGCATCAATGACAATATGTTGCAGTTTTACTACCGATTTGTCGCACCGTACCATTCTATCCTCGAACTGGGACGTATCGACACTGTCATGCGCCTGATAGAGACACAATTCAGCCTATATGTAGGTGACTGTTGGGAACACTTGTGCCGACAATATGTAAGCGGTAACGAAATAGACGGTATCATCTACAACATGGCTTCCAGGTGGTGGGGGAAGATATTCCCCAATGACAACAAAGAGGGAACGATGATAGAACTAGATATCGTAGCAGAATCCTTCGACAAGAAACATATTCTTATCGGAGAATGTAAGTGGACGAACGGAGAAGATGCACAACGATTGGCTCACTCTTTATCAGAAAAAGCACAAAGCCTCCCATTCGTCAAAAGGGAGCAGCAGGTGCATCTCGTCCTTTTCCTGAAAAGGACACCCGAACATCCGGAAGCAGCTAGGTATTTCCTGCCGGAGAATATTGTGAGCTCTCATGCCTTTAGGCGTGAGTAGCTCACAACAATAGATAAGGAAGAACAAAAAACAAAAGACATGAATGTGGTTATTTATTCACGTGTAAGCTCGCAATCTGCCAGGCAATCGACCGAGCGGCAGGTTGTTGATTTGGAAAGATTTGCAACCGGACGGGGAGACAAGGTGGTTGCGGTCTTTGAAGAAAAGGTAAGCGGACGAAAGGCCAATGTAGACCGTCCGGTATTAAGCCGTTGTTTGGAATACTGCATAGATTCGCAGAACCAGGTTGATATACTACTCCTATCCGAGATTTCACGCTTGGGACGTTCCACCTTGGAAATCTTAAAGGCACTTGATATACTGCATACACATAAGATATGTGTGTACATCCAAAATTTGAACTTGGAAACATTACGACCTGACAAGACAGTAAATCCTTTGTCTTCTCTGGTAACTACTTTATTAGGAGAACTGGCAGCTATGGAACGCCAGGGAATCATTGAACGCCTCAATAGCGGGCGGGAGTTGTATATTGAGAAAGGAGGCAGATTGGGACGGAGGCCGGGAAGCAAAAAAAGCTTGGAACAGAAAAGAGAAGAATACAAAGAGGCTATTTCTCTATTGAGGAAGGGATATTCTATCCGGAATGTTGCTAAGCTGACAAATAAATCTGTTTCAACTATTCTAAATATAAAAAAGGAGTTTGGCATTGAAAATAGACTAAAATGAGGATTACTAAAATTAAAGTGAAGGAGATGAAAAGTATGCCAACGGAAAACGAATTCTCAAGGATACATCGTTTATTTTTGATTCTGAGAAACAAGGTCAGCCGGTTTTCTAAGTAAGAGAGATTCTCATAGGGAAAAGTAAACACAGCGATATGTATCAAAAATAGACACCAATCAGAAAATACAAAGTTACTTGTTTTAATGATTGGTGTCTGGAACTGGTTGAGGAGTTATACT
>ULQH01007994.1_pt1 | contig 8706 bp, 7 predicted proteins | sample 1954381 | NCBI WGS metagenome assembly ULQH01 (sample SAMEA4835653, study PRJEB28245) | human gut metagenome | biome: gut microbiome; material: fecal sample | place: Denmark | collected 2008
CGATACTCACAGGTGCAAACAGCTCACTGAACACGGTGAGGAACGCTGCATCAAATTAAGAGAAGTAGCTGGATTCTCAGCGGTGCGAACGATATTTCAAATCGTTGGGCCTCGTAAGATTTTACATTGCCTATTAGGCAAATGAATTTGCAAATTGACTTTTATTTTCCATGGGTCAAATTAACGTGGAATAAGCTGTAACGGAGGCTTGCCGAGGTTACAGCATTATGCCGCGTAAGTAATTTGACGCCTAAATTCAATTAATTACGCTTTTTATAAGGCCCTTAAGCAAATCTGTGCTTAAGGGCCTTATAAACCAAAGGCGGATGTTTCTTTCCGACTACTCTTTCAGAACAGCACCGTATTCTTTCATCTGCCTAACAGAAGCCCCATTAAGCTCTACTCTGTGTGACACACTAACGAGGCGGTCAAGAATGGCGTCTGAGTAGGTTGTGTCGTTAATGTATTCACTCCATTTGTTTACGGGTAAAACGCTAGTAACGATTGTGCTTGCATACATGTACCTTTCGTTTATGATTTCCAGCAGATCCTGACGTGATCGGGCATCAAGCTGGCCGATCCCCCAATCGTCCAGCACAAGAAGATCAATGGTTTTCATCTCCTTGAGCTTCTTGAAGTAGGTTTCAACAATTTGGTGTGATGCCGCCATTTGGTTCAGCAGCAAGGGTACTCTTACAACCCTTGCTGTTCTGCCTTTTATGCAAGCCTGATTCACTAGGGCACAAGCTAAGAAGGTTTTCCCACATCCGGCAGCGCCTGTGATGATAATGTTCTGGTGCTCTTCCATCCATCTCATCGTAAGCAATGCGTCGATTTTGTTTTTGTCCAAGCCACGCTCAATGCTGAAGTCAATTGTGTCGGGCCGCGCATTTGGAAGACAAATTTTGGCCTCTTTCAGCCGCCTCGCCAACGCGTTGGAGTCTCGTCTCTGCACCTCGTTTTCCATGATTTCATAGATGCAATCCAGAGCGGACATTCCGCATTCATCGGGATCCGACAGGATAGAAGTAAGCCTTTCGTAGGCGGCTCTCATTCGTAATCGATAGAAGAGAGTTTTTAAGTGATTCAGTTTGTCCTCAGCAGTAATTATTGCGGATGTTTTCATGGCTAATGGTCCTGTAGTTAAGATCTGTTGCGTTTTCGGTGAGCCCTAAGAGCGTCTCTTTCTGACGCATCTTTGCCCACTCTTTGATGTATTCGTAATTTAGGTACCGATGTTCGTAAGCAGCCTGCAGTGCTTCTCTGGCAATTGCTATGGGACACTCCCTCAAGAGCAGTTTTAAGCAAAAGCAGAAGCGTCGTGCATTCAAAGTGTCGACTTTCCATTTCGCGGTGAGTACGTTGCTAACCGTCTCTCGGTCATAGCCGCATTTGACAAGCTCTTCTACCCATTGTTCTTTGGTTAAGCGCTGTCGTTTCTCCTTCGGAGTTAAGTGTTCCGGAAGAATGTGTGTTTTTTCGCCGGTGATTTCTAAGTAGCGCTTGTGTTGCGCTATGCAGCTTCCTGTCTCTTTGTCATAAATCAAGACTCGTTCTTCCGTCTTTAACACCGTTACGGTCATTCCCACATAAATGACCGGAACGCTGTAGCGATGTCCTCCGTCTTCGCCGAGCCGTATGCAATGACCTTTATCGACTTTCAAATATCTCCAGTTTCCGATTTCATAGGGAAGAATCGGCAGGTTCTTGAGCTTCTGCCTTTCATGAGTGTTGAACTCAAGTTCTCTGTTGCTTTGAAGGTTCTTTGTGAAGGGACGCTTGTTAAATATGTCCCTATGCTCAGCAATTTGTTGGTTCAGGTCCTCCAAGTTGCTGGCACGTATAGGTCCATTGAGTCTTAGGGAAGCAAGGACGCGTCGATAGGTATGTGTGACGCTGTTTTCTACCCGATTTTTCCCTTTAGGGGTTCCCGGTCGGCAAGCAAATGAGCTGATACCGTAATAATTGCACAGCGATTGAAGGATAGGACTGTAGTCAATTTTGTCCTTGCCGTGTGTGACTACCAAGCTTTTAGCGTTGTCTACGATCAGCGTTTTCGGAGCGCCGCCGAAGAACTCGAGTGCTTTGACAATCCCGCCCATCCAAGAAATCTGCTTCTCGTTTTCAAAAGCGCATATGTATATTTTCTGACTGAATGTCAGAGTTGCCAGAAATAGCCTACTTGTGCGCTTTTTACCTCTTCTATCAATCCAGGTAATTGAGTCTCCTGCAAAGTCGACTTCGAGCGACTCGCCGGGGATTCGTTCTAAATTGGTATAAATCTGAGTCGGTGTTTTTTCTTTGATCAGCTTTTCCAGCCGGCGACAAAATGTCGCATAAGAGCAAGCAGTTTCGGGGTCCTCAGACTTGTAGTGTTCATACAGAAGCTGCCTGGTTGCATATTTAACGTTCGTGAGTTTTCCAAGGATCTCCTCTGCATTGAAGTCTCTGTACTCACGTTTTATTGGAACTCGTACGGTCTCTTCCAACTCCTGTTCCTGGCATTCAGACGCCTGAGCCAATGTCAGGTTCGACTGTTTAATGCGATTAGCGTACTTGCTAACCGTTGACTTGGATATGCCTAATGCCTTTGAGACTTCAGAGTACGAACAGCCTTCATTAAGTTTGGCTGCTATATCTTTAATCGTTGCCATCGTGGATTCTTTCATAGGGGTCCTTTTAAATAAAAAGACCCAAAAGTTACAATCCAACGATTAAAAAATGGTTATATGCTAACTGTTCGCACCAGTGAGAACACCGTAATTACATCTTTTCGGTTAATCAGTGAACGACAAGATTTTTCAAGCGTTCGCACCGGTGAGAACACCGTTCGCGCGCGTGCGAGAATTCAACAGGAATCTATGAGAAGGTACAAATATGAAACATCGAGTGAAAGTAACTGTATTGGATACGTTGCTCTATGAAGATCTTCAACAAAAATATTGTCAAAATCCTTGCTCAGGAAAATGTCCTGTTTACAACAAAGGCGATGTCTTTGTCTTCTACCGAGAAGACGGCAAAGACAGTTTTTGGCAATGTGGGTTGAATACATTGGTTTCAACAACGGGGGATCCAAAGAAAATAGCCGGAGGTCCGGATAAGCCATTTTGCTCCGAGGCTTGGGACGCGATCTCCAGATATATCTACACCGGCCTTCAGGGAGGATCGATTATGAAAGGCTGGATGAAAGAGGAGAACACAATGATTGCTTGTTGTTCGGATGGTACAAGACCGGTCATATTTAAAATCGAAAGAATCGATATTCCTGAATAAAACCTATAGTTTCTTAGCTATGCAGCTAAACTTTTGGCCATCTCCAGAAGAGGCAACCTCCAAGAGATGGCCTGATGATTAATTAGGAAGTTGCAGAGGTAAAGTCTGGTTATTCTGTAAGACCGCTCCGGACAATGTATTCGCTAATTGCTCTTTGGGCGCGAGCCTCTTTCCCCATCTTCTCTTGTTCTTTGGAGCAGCGTTCGACTTTTACAAGCTTGTCATCCTGCCAGCCATAGCATTCTAAATTTTTGTCGTTAAGGGTAACCATGCCTGGTTTTCCGATAACAAAGCCCGAACCGGACCAGCCAATGAAAGAGACGGCACCTTCTTCGATATCTTTAGCAAAAAGGTTCCTGCCTTTTTCGTTTCCAAGGATTTTTCCTGTGGACATGGCCAAAAGGGAAGGAAGGATGTCCCTGTGGGAAACCCATCGATCAGTATCGACGGATGCTTTTAAATTTTGATCAGGGAGCCAAAATAGGACAGGGACCCCGAAAACATGGTGCCAATTGCCCTCAGACTGATACCTCATTCTTGCGTTGTGATCCCCGGTTGCTGCCACGATCGTATTTTTCAACCAACCTTTATTCCTAAGGTCAAGAATGAAATTTCCCAAAGAGTTAGCCGCATACTGATAAGTCTTCAGAAGCATTTCCATGTTTCCGTCATAAGAACCCTCAAGATTGATGGTCTTTGGCAGCTTACTGATATCTACTTTTGAAACTTGTTCTCCGTCCGGAACCTTAAAAGGCGGATGATTGGCCGTCGAAAGCATCATGATAAACACAGGCCTTCCGGTTCCCTCTGCCTCTTTCAGCAAATCTTCAGCGAACTTAAACATCCACTTATCTCCGATTCCCCAAGGGCTTTTCTCGGCGTTAGGAAATTTTTCTCCGATGGCGGCTTGACCATAGATCTCTTCGAATCCATAAAACTTAAATGTGTCGTTGATCTGTCGCCATGGTTCTGGGCACCCTGTAAGAAAGATGGTTCTGTAACCAGCCTCTTTAAAAGCACGGACTTGGGAGAATGAGAGCTCCTTTCTGCCGTAGATACTCTGAGAAATGGGGCTGATCGGTGTGTCGAAAAGAAGTCCTTCCAAAGAAGGAAAAGTTCCGTTTTCGATACTGACACCTTTACGAAAGACAACAGCGTCTTCCATAGCAGTTTCTAATGAGCCCAATGTATTATTGGCCAATGAATCATGAGAGTTAAAGATGTCTCCGCTCATTGATTCCATGACAGTGAAGACAACATTAGGTCTAAAACTTAACTGTGTGGACGTATGTGCTCTAACAGCAAGATCTTTTTTAGCCTCTTCAATATTCGAATATCCGAATTTAGTGAGCGCTTGAGAAGGTTCTCCTTTGATCTGAAAATTTCTCCAGGCTTTAGTGGCTTCATATAAAGCTGCGGCTCCATTAGGAACAGAAGCATTGATTAACTGAACTTTACTGACTGCGAAATCTTCCTGTCTGAGAGGAAATTTCCCAATGGAACCGCGAATAAAAAAGGCAAACAGTAGGGTACTGACAATGCCAAGTAAGAAAGGTTGATAGCCCTTAGGATTAGCTTTTAGTCGGTTGAAGAAAACAGAAGAAGCTGTGAAAGGGACTGCGATGCCGGCAGACAAAACTAAGAGATAAGTGATGATCGGCCAATCTTGCCAAAGCGTTTGTAATATTGCCTTTGTGTCGTCCTGGAAAAAACCGAACACCAATGGGCTTATAGGAGTCTTGTAAAAACTAAAAAATCCAAAATTAACAGCATCAAGCAAGACCATTCCGAATAACCCCAAACCCGCGAGAATGGCCGAGTAATTAAAAAGAAAAGGTCTCCAATATGAAAGAATAAAAACCAAAAAAGCAGGGAGCAGGGCTAGAGATAGCCATTTTGCATCCACACGAATCCCAACTCCTAACGCAGGTAGAAAGTTGTGCGCGGCAATATTGAGGCCTGCAGAAAAATAGTAAAGAAAGAAAATGCGGAAAAGGCTTAGTACGATTAATGATGCAATAAAGAAAACGATGGCTTTAAGGAAATGTTTAAACCAATAGTTTTCCTGCTTTATAGAAAATTCGTGATCCATAACAAAGTGGAGAACTCGTTCTGTTTAGAATTAAATTTATATTCCGAGAAGGCGATTAAATAGTATTACAGGCAGTTTTGTCCGAGGTGCTAGAAATTAATTGTCTGTTTTCCGCCTCGTCTTCTTTGCCAAGTAGCGTCGAAGGTGCGCCTGAACTTTGCCCATTGCCGGTCAATCTTTTTTCCTCCGAAGTACCGGAAGTATTTTGCCAGAGGAATTGCTTCCGGGCTTCCAAAGCCGTCTACAACAATGAGACGCTTAATATTCCCAGTCTCATCACAGTAAATCATCATATTACCCGCGTGCAGATCACTGATAATGATGTTTTTTTCCTTTAGTTCTGTATAGAGCTCACGAAACAATTTTTCCAACTTTGTCAGCTGATTATCCGAGGCATCAGCAACAAATTCTTCAACGCGGAAGGCAAAAAGATTTTGCTCAGGATGATCGGCGATCAGTTCCTGTTCGATAATGACTTCATCTTTCGTCTCAAAGTCAGAGATAAAGGAGGGAATGAAAGAAGAAGAAATGCCCCGCTTCTTTAGAAATTTAAAATACTTTATCTCTCGGCGTGTCTCTTTGGAATGAATCTTTTTGCTGATTTTGAAACAAGAGAATTCGTTGTTCAAATTTCTTACGCATATTCTTTCAGCTCCGGTAGCAACCACCGGGCCAAAGAATTTAGATAATTCACTTTGCGTCTTCGTACTCATGCCCATACACTTTTATTGCTATCAGGAAGATCCTGATTCATGAAAAAATTATAAGGTAAAGGTGAAAGGATCGTTAAAAGGATAGAGGAACCGGCGCTTGTTAAATCTTCTTTGTCTGATTAAGGGCTGTGAGTAAGAGTTCTGAGCGTTGAGCGGTTGACGCTGCTGAAGGAAGAGGCTATGTGAAAGAAGCGCCCTTAGTTATGTAACTTCTTACTTGGCATATAGGACGCCCCTTTGAGGTCTAATGTGCGAGTTTTTTAGATAATTTGCGTTTTTTCCTTTCAATAAGTACTGATAAGTAGATCAGTAAAAGTTTTGTGAATCTGCCGAAATCTTTGTTTTTAAGATGCCATAAAGCATATCTTCTGATGCTATTGGGGTCCTTTTTATAAACTAGCTCTTTTGAAAACCCCTTCCAAGGACTTGAGCCATAGTATTTCTGATATAAGCGCGTCGAGAAAGCTTCTGTCCACGGCTTGGAGCGATTTGCATAATGGACAATGACGGAATCAGTTGGGCGATCTTGATCCTGTTCGCCATGGACGGTTAGCTCTTGAATGAAATTAAATTTTTTCGGAAGAATGACTCTTCTGTCTTCCAGTGCGTCATTTAGAGCCATCTGATCGGGAGATTTATATTGACGATTATTCTCAAGAACAGTAAGAGTCTTTTGAGCTATGTCAGACTCAACGTATGGTTTGACGTTAATAAGCATCATTCCTGAATTGAAGTCTCTCCTGCCATGCCGCACAGATGAACCATCTTTTGCCTTTATGTCCAGAACAACAGCGGCTAATTTGCCCTTCAAGTCTAGATCCGCAAGCTCTTTGAGACTTCCGACACAGAGGGTGTCACCGTCAAGGTACAACATTTTGCTTAACGCAGGGAACAACTCTGGAAGGAAGATTCTGATGAAACTTGCGGGAGGAAAATGAAGAGTGGAGCGGCTAGCGGTGATTTTTTCACACTCTTTCGCCGTCAGGGAGTGAAAAAGGATTTCTGAATTCGGAGAGCAATTCAGCTGCTTGAAGTAGTCCAAATTCTTATCGGAGACGTCAACGCCCACAAGATGAACGTTCAAAGGAAGCGTTTTGTTGTTTTCCAAGACAGAGAAGGCACTAATTCCGGTCGGCAGACAGAATGCATCGTCAAAGCAGAAGAAAACATCCAATGCTTCTTTTACGTTCTTATCCTTTCTTGGGATCAAGACTGAGGAAACGATACTAGGCAGCTTTTCCGTTTCGGTGGTCATTGTGGATGTTTCTCCGGAATAAATGGATTGCAAAAAAATTCAAATAGGTGGGAATTAAGACAATTCTAGTGCTTCTTTAAGAAACGAGAACTTTCCTCTAAAACCTGTTTCAGATAAGGAGGTACAGATTGGTCTTTTGCCGGGTTGTAAGCAGGATCTAGGAAAGAAAGAACTCCGATTTCATTAATCAAAACAACCCTGTCTTTTTCTACAAAAGCATCTTTTGAGTAATTACTGACATAAACAAAAGGGTTTCTTCCACTGGGTTCAAAAAGGTCTTTGCCAACACTGTAATCAGACACAGGATTCTTGCATCCAAGGACTCGAGGCAGCAGAGTGGGCACGACATCTAAGGCAGAAGTTCGATAGCCAATATCTATAGAAGCTTTGCCGGGCCACTTAACGATAAAAGGAATTTGTGCCTGATATTTTGTAAAATTGCCGTTGTGTCCCCAATAGTTTTTCCCCGTATCATTAAATTCTTCTCCGTGGTCAGAAGTGATAACGATGATGGTCTTATCGATATCGATGTTCTTGCCTAAGAATGAAAGCGCACGCCCTAGATTTTTATCTGTGAAGAAGACGGAGTTTTTATACCTATTGAAATAGGGAGTCCTGTCAAAATCGTTTGAAAGCTTGATTTGGTTGACTTCTTTCCAGTAAGGTTTGAAGACGGTAAATTCTTCTGTTTCCGGAAAGATAGCCGAATGTACTGAATCTAGGAAAAGAAAGGCGAAGAAGGGCTTGTTTTTTGGCACAGACGTTAACCACTTTTCCATGTCTTCTATTGCAGATTCGTCTTTTTCAATGGGATTATTTCCTTTGGAATTTAAGCGAGCGTCCGGCAAGGTAGCGAAAACCGTCTGGTTAAATTCCGGCATTGTGAGCGGGGCAGAGGCAAAAAGGCCGATCTCGTAGCCTCGAGTCTGTAGAGCTTTAATCAAAGCAGAGCCCGATTTTGACGCTTTGGAGCTGTCCCAATATGAACCTGGAATTCCGGTAAATAGCGTGAAGATCCCGTGTCGAGTGTTAATGCCTCCAGAGTAATGGTCCTTAAAATTTATAGCATTCTTCGAAAACGCAGTGACATTAGGCATCGTTTGTTCAGTGATCATGTCAAAGCGGAGAGCATCGACAACTAAGAAAACGATGTTATAGCCTTCTCCTCCGGAGCAATCGAGCTTACTCAGAGGATAATTCATAGCGCCTTTTGCGTCTGTTTTTTTGAATGTGTATACATCTTCTCTGGAAACCAATCCTGTTTTTATCAGAAGTTTATTGAAATGCAAAGGACGACTTAAAGGTAAGTTCTCCTCAACTTTTGAGGTGTACGGGTTATGGTAGGCAAAGCCGAATCCGTACACGCCTTGGCA
>ULQH01014455.1_pt1 | contig 8680 bp, 4 predicted proteins | sample 1954381 | NCBI WGS metagenome assembly ULQH01 (sample SAMEA4835653, study PRJEB28245) | human gut metagenome | biome: gut microbiome; material: fecal sample | place: Denmark | collected 2008
TCTATAAATATATCAATGAAACAGTCTCTCGTGTACCTATCAGCGACTGGCACCATACAGACAGCGGTAGATGGGTAGGCTTCAGAGCCCGTTCGGTGATCGGAGGATACTGGATGAAGGTATTAATAGATAAAGTTCAGAATAATCAATAAAGTTAGCACGACGTTTACTTCAAATTTATGCATATGAGATCTTTAAAGAATATTACTATAAAATCAAATTATCTCATTTTGCCCATAGCATTATTGTTCATCAATAATGCTATGGCAAAAAGTAGTTGAAATGACAAAGGCTTACAAAATATGGGCTAAACGCTGTATAGTAGAACCTTACCCAAAACAGAAAAAAAGAAATAAGAATGTTTTTTATACACACAACTTTTTAACGTTATTACTATGAAACATCAAAACTTGGAATTTAAGTGGATGTGTCTACTCTTTCTAGCTCTGCTACTCTCTCCTCCTCTACTTTGGGGACAGAATCATAGCATTAAAGGGCAAATTGTAGATGCAAAAAGTAATGAACCTTTAATAGGAGTAAATATTACTGTTGAAGGCACTTCGAATGGTACCATTTCTGACATAGATGGTCGGTTTACGCTATCTGTAGCTGCTAATGCCGTACTCAAAATCTCTTATATCGGCTATCAAGAAAAGAAAATCAAAGTGGATGATCTGAAAAAAGAGCCTATCATTTCTCTGGAAGAAGACAGCAAGCAACTAGAAGAAGTAGTGGTAGTAGGTTATGGTATTCAGAAAAAGGTATCAAGTGTAGGCGCCATTACCCAAACTAAAGGAGAAGAATTGTTGAAAGGAGGTAATATTACTTCTGTATCAGAAGCTTTACAAGGCAAACTAAATGGTTTGGTAGCTATCAATACGTCAGGCAAGCCTGGAGCAAGTGATACCAAAATGTACATTCGTGGTAAGGCTTCCTGGCAAAACTCTGACCCTTTAGTATTAGTGGATGGTATAGAAAGGGATATGAACGATGTTGACATGAATGAAATCGAGTCTATATCTATTCTAAAAGACGCTTCTGCTACAGCTGTATATGGGGTTCGAGGTGCAAATGGTGTAATATTGTTAACAACCAAACGCGGACAAGATAAGAAACCAAACATCAATTTTTCTACAAGCTTTGGTATTAAACAGACTACTGCAAATATGGAATGGGCAGATTATGTTACATCTATGAAAATGTATAATGAAGCTGTAGCTAATGACAACAACTGGAATCAACAAATTAAACAATCTGTCATCAATGCTTGGTCAAATGCTTTTGATACAGGCAACTACGGCCCTTATAATGATGTCTTTCCACAAGTAGACTGGTGGGATGAGTTGGTTAAACCAGGTTTTTCCCAACAATATAATGTGAATATCAGCGGAGGAACCAATTTCATGCGTTACTTCGCCTCCATCGGTTATCAAAATGACGGTGATATTTATGATTTACAGAAACAGGAGAATTTTGATCCAAGGAACTACTATCGCCGTTATAACTGGCGTTCAAATTTAGATTTTAATTTAACTAAAACGACTTCCTTATCAGTAAATATTGCAGGGAAAATGGGATACCGCAATGACAATTTTGCTGATGATGTGTACACTAGAATCATTGCGGCACCAACCAATTCCTTCCCGATAAAGTATAGTGATGGCTATTGGGGAGATGGATCTACTGCCGGCTATAATCCTGTTTGTAATATGAATACAAATGGATCACAACTGTATAAAACCTTTCAAGGATGGTATGATGTTCGTTTGGAACAAAAACTGGACTTTCTAACTAAAGGACTAAAAGCTGCCGCTAAAGTTTCATACACCTCTGCTTCCACTACTCGTTCTAGTATAAAGACTGGTGAAATTTGGGGTAACAATGATTTTGAATCCAGAAACAGTATTATTAAATACCATCGCGAATATGATTATTCTAATCCGATAGTCAATGCAGATGGTTCCCTCACTTACCCCATGATTTTGGAAAAACGATGGCCAAATGATGAGGATATTGAACTCCCTCCCAACGTTTCTTATGATAATTTGGATGGTTATAATCGTAAGTTATATTACGAATTCTCTGTGGAATATAATCGTTCATTCGGGAGTCATAATGTAACAGCGTTAGCTCTGATGAACCGTCAAGTATCTGATTCAAAAGATGATAAAGTTATCAAATTCCCAAGTTATCGTGAAGAATGGGTGGGACGTGTTACTTATAACTGGAAAGAACGTTATTTGGCAGAGATGAATATCTCTTATACAGGTTCGGAAAAATTTGCCCGAGGACAACGCTTCGGCCTGTTCCCTTCCTATTCTTTGGGATGGCGTGCTTCAGAAGAACCTTTTATAAAGAAACATGTTGGAGATGTGCTGACTAACCTAAAATTTAGATATTCATACGGAAAAGTCGGTAGTGATGCAGCTGCTGCACGTTGGAATTACATCCAATTATTTAATTCTTTAGGAAGTATTGAATTAGGAAATACACAAGGAGTCACACATAGCCCGCTCTATACAGAAGGAGATATTGCTAACTTGACTTCAACATGGGAAAAAGCGACTAAACATAACTTTGGAATAGAAATTGGCTTATGGAATAAGTTAGATTTAACTTTGGATTTATTTAAAGAGAATCGTAAAGATATTCTAATGACTCCACAAACCACATCTTCCATTGTAGGAGCTACTTTTAACGCTATCAACCGAGGAGAAACGAAAAATCATGGTTTAGAATTAGAGTTACGCTGGAATGACAAAATCGGACGTAATTTTAATTACTGGGGAGCTTTAACTTTTGCAGCCAGCGAAAACCGGATTGTCTATAAAGATGATCCTAGAAATGCGGATGAGCACTTGAAAGCTGCAGGTAAACCGATTGATTATCAAAACCGTTTTATTGCGATCGGTAATTATGGTTCGATAGACGATGTGTTCAATTACGCACAAACAGCTATAAATGGTACTACAGCATCACAAGTAATTCCGGGAGACCTTATCTATATAGACTTCAATGGAGACGGGATAATCAACTCAAACGACAAGGTAGTTGTAGACGAATTGAATTACCCATTGACTACCATCGGATTTTCTTTCGGGTTCAATTGGAAAGGACTTAACTTCAGTGCAATGCTCTATTCGCCACGCAATATATATAAGTTACAGTTCGATCAATATCTGTGGGATTTTCCAGCTTCAAACATACGTGTTCAACCAAAATCCATGGAACGATGGACGCCGGAAACAGCTAATTCATCGGGTGTTATGCGACCTGCTACACACTTGAACAATACATACAACAAAGTGGAAAGTACTTATCGCTATTCCGACTATTCGTATATACGATTAAAGAACATGGAGATAGGATATACATTCCCTAAAAAATGGTTGAGTGAAGCCCATATCTCTAATCTTCAGGTTTACATGAACGGGAATAATTTACTAACCTTCTGGAAAGGGGACAAACGCGTGGACCCTGAAACAGGAGGTGTTGGCAGCTATCCGATTGTCCGTACTTACACTTTAGGACTAAGAGTTTCATTTTAATCATATTCAAAAGAAATAAAGATGAGAAAAGTATTATTATATATCTGTTCAGTTTTCATTCTTGGCGGGATGACAAGCTGTGAAGACTTCTTAGATAAAAGGGAAGATGTAGGATTGACAGAAGATGATATCTTTAGGGATTACTATTCCTTACGAGGTTTCTTAGACCAATCTTTCAACCAATTGGAAAATGTTATGGTGATGGATAATTGGGAAAATGGACGCGCATTTGTCGGTCTCTTTGCAGACGAAATGGCAACTACAGATAATTCATCTGCCGTTTTTACTTTACATTCCGGAAACTGGTTAAGTAATGCCAAATCAAATAAGACTTTCGAAATCGGTAATGCTGGAAGTACAGCTATATCTCGATCATATAAGGCGTTGCGTATCAATAACCGCATTATTAATGATATCGATAAGGCTCCTTTGACACCTGAACAAAAAAATGAGATTCTGGGACAAGCTTATTTCTATCGTTCTTGGTTCTACTTTCAGATAATCAAAAGATATGGGGGGATGCCTATTATTGACAAGGTCTTTGAAGGTGGAGATGATGATATTCCCCGTATGACCTACCATGAATCACACGACTGGATGATGGAAGATATACAAAAAGCAATCTACATGTTACCTGACAGTTGGGATGATCCAAACTATGGAAGACCCACAAAAATTGCAGCAATGGCACTTAAAGAATGGGCACAGTTGTTTGATGCAAGTCCATTGATGCAGAATGATTTAAATTCTACAGAAAACAAAGGCTATGACACGGAACGCGCAAAATCCGCAGCAAAATCAGCTTATGAAGTAATACGTTATATGGATGGAAGCAAGTCTGCCCCTTATCCCTATGGTTTGGCTAGTAAAGAAGAATATACGAATGTTTTCTATTTTAAATATCCACCTGTGCATCAACCGGAATACATTTGGGTCAAGCGACAATTTCCTAACGCTGCTAATCAAAACCAAAAACGCACTATCCGCACATTCTGGCAATATGAGGATCTTGCATTCGGTTCGGGACCAGATGGAAATTCCATGTGCTGCCCAAGTTTGAATATCGTCAACATGTTTGACAAGAAGGGAGCAGACGGTATTTATTACCCGATTGATGACCCACGAAGCGGCTATGCACTTGACTATGACCATAAACCATTTGAGGATCGTGATCCCCGTTTCTACAACAACATACTTTTACCTGGAACAACTTGGGGACATTACGCTGATGGACGTACCTATTACATTACAACCTACAAAGGAGGAGCAGCCTATCAGCACATGTTAACTCAAAAAGACTGCAACAAACGAATGTTCACAGGATTTATGTGTAAAAAGTTCATGTGGCCGGAATGCAATCAGTATCTTGAAAAGAACAATCCGAACTGTTGGTGGGACTATCGCTTCCTCACCATATATATCCGTGCTTCGCAAATTTATTTAGATTATGCAGAAGCGCTATTTGAGGGTTGTGGAAGTGCTACGGCAACTATTGAAGGATGTCCTATATCAGCTGCAGAAGCTATTAATATTCTTCGCAGACGAATTGGCTTAACAGATCTGCCATCAGATATTGTAGCCGATCCTGATAAATTCCGTGCAGCTTATCGCCGTGAGCGTGCCGTAGAATTAATGTTTGAAAATCATCGTTGGTGGGATATCCGCCGCTGGATGATCTTGGAAGAAACATTCAAGGATACTTATCCTATTAAAGGAGCATTATTCACACCACGAGAATCTAATCATGGAAGTATCACGGATAAGTCTACATTGACTTATGATTATGAACAAATCGATATAACTCCGGAAGTGCGTTCTTTTACAAAGAAGAATTACTGGTATCCTTTGCCTCAACATGACGTAGACGCATTGAATAATTTGCAACAAAACCCATATTGGTAATTAAAATGGCTTAATCAAATGAAAAGATATAATAAATTCATATTTATTCTGTTTGTCACTGCTATATTATCCGGCATAGCCACTTCGCTAGAAGCACAGGATAAACCTAAAAAGAAAAAAACAGCCCTTATTGAAGTGAAAGGGCTGGTGACAGACAACACAGGTAAACCGCTAAGCGGAGTAACAGTATTGAGCGGTGAAGGTTCTATTATAAACTATACAGATGCAAATGGAAAATTTGCACTCAAAACAAAAGCTGATGGAACCTTATTAATTGAAGCGTTCGGTTATAAAGATGTTGTAATAAACCTCGCAAAAGAACAACCCACTGTCATCAAATTACAAAATGAAGATCTATATGCTTCAGAAAGGGACATACACGAACGTGCAGACGGTGGAAAAACGTATCAGCGGGACCTGGTAGGTACAGTATCCAAGTTATCTATGGAAAATGTATTAAAATACCCTGATTTACAATTATCCAATGCCTTACAAGGACAGGCTGCCGGACTAATTGCTATTTCCGGTGATGGCGGCTTGGGCTATAACACATCAACATTATATGTACGTGGACAACACAATAATGGAACAAATACGGCCTTGGTTATTATTGACGGAATAGAACGTCCGATAGATGATATTTTACCGGAAGAAATAGAATCCATCGAAGTTTTAAAAGATGCTACAGCCAAAATCCTGTATGGAGCAGCTGCCACAAACGGAGTGGTCTTGGTACGTACTAAAAGAGGAGAAGCTCATAAACGAATTGTTCGTGTCGGGGTAGAATACGGTGTACAGCCCTCTACACGTGTACCTAAGTATCTGGATTCCTACAACTATTCAAAATTGTTTAATGAAGCTCGTATAAACGATGGAATGAATCCTTATTATACTGACACGCAATTAGAAGGATACAGAAATAGTAGTGGAGTCAATGATGTATTGTATCCAAATGTTGATTATTACAATGAGTTCTTATTGAACCAAAATATCTACCGAAAAGGTACAATTGAGTTTAATGGAGGTAATGAAGGTGTGAAATACGCATTAGTTGGTGGATATACTGGTGGTTCCGGATTAGAAAAAGTTGGAGAACGTTCGGCTTTACACCGTATGAATGCACGTGGTAATCTGGATATTAAAATCACCGATTTTCTTACAGTAACAGCAGATGTTGCAGCTCGTGTGGAACTGAAAAACTGGGGAGCAAAAGATGGTGCAGGCATATTCAGTACATTATCTTCTAATCGTCCCAATGAGTACCCTTTCATTATTCCTAATGAAACATTATCGGGACAGTTTACCCCCAATGAAGATGGCACGCCATTCTTCGGAGCCAGCACACGGATAGTAGACAATTTATATGCAGATATGGTTTATGGAGGTGACACTTCCGAAAGGTATGTAAATAGCCAGACAAACCTTGGAGCAAATTTTGACTTCAATAAATACGTTAAGGGATTGACATTTAATGCTTATGTAACTTTTGACAATTATAGTTACTTACGTCAAGAATTAAGGAATACTTATCCGACCTATGCCATTGACACTTATAGTGATTTAGACGGTGAAACTATCACCCGATATACACAGATGAAAAAGCTGGATTTGCCCAAAACGCAAAAGATAGCCTCCAATAATACCTACCGCTATTTTGGTATGCGTGCAGATATAGGATATGAACGCACATTAGGAGTGCATGACTTTTCAGCAATTGGCGCATTCCGGTATACAAAGAATGAGATGACAGGAATGACACAAGATTTTAAAGATGCCAACATCTCTCTGCGTTTAAACTATAGTTATGACAAACGCTATCTAGCCGAGCTGACTCTGGCTGGTATGGGGTCCAACAAATTTGATAAAAACGATCGTTTTTTCTTTTCTCCGGCTGTAGGAGCTTCATGGATAATTTCTAATGAAAGTTTCATGAAAGAAGCAAAAGCTGTTAACTTTCTGAAGCTAAAAGCAAGTTTCGGTGTATTAGGCTATACAGGTAATACTGGATTCTTCTTGTATCAAACTGGTTGGAATAATAATGGCAACTATAATTTCTTCCAGGATCAAACAGATCATAAAGTTAGTTTAGCTCGCTGGGGAAATCCTGATTTAACATGGGAATACTCTCAAGAGTTTAATATTGGTATCGAAGGATTATTCTTTAATAATCGCCTAAGCACAGAACTCAATTATTTCCATGAATGTAGAAAAGACATCATCGGAGTGAATAACGCCCAATATGCTGCTACAGCAGGGAATTATACCATGTATGAAAATATCGGTCAGGTGACTAATCAAGGTATAGATATTGCAATCAACTGGAAAGGGAATATCGGACGGGACTTTTTATACACAGTCGGAGCCAATATGACTTATTCAAAAAATAAATTAGATAAATGGAACGAAATAGAAGGAGTGGAAAGCTATCGTAAAGCCATTGGACGGCCTACTAGTACTATTTTTGGCTTACAAGCACTAGGATTATTTGGAAAAGACATTCCATTAGAAGGTCACTCATTACAATCATACGGTATATATCAAAACGGCGATATTGCATACGCTGACTTAAACAACAATGGGATTGTAGATGATAATGACCGTATGAGCCTAGGGCAAAGTTTTCCTGTAACCACTTGGGGAATCAATGTAGACCTCAAATACAAAGGGTTTGGACTTTATATGTTAGGAACTCTTCATACAGGTATTACTCAATTATGTACAAACGCTTATTATTGGAATAATGGTCTGAATGGATACTCTGAATTAGCATTAAATCGCTACCATGAGGTTAATAATCCTTCAGGTACAATGCCCCGATTAACAACAACGACAGAAAGCAATAACTTTCGTGATTCCAGTTTCTGGACAGAGAATGGCTCATTTTTCCGTTTGAAAAATATAGAACTTAGTTATACATTTGAAAATAAGGCAGGTAGATTCTTTGCAAACAAATGTAAACTATTCGTACGTGGTACAAATTTGCTTACCTTCTCTAAAATAAAGGATCTGGACCCGGAAAGATTAAATGCCGGAATCACAAATTATCCGGCCTATATGACTGTAACCGGCGGTTTATCCGTCTCTTTCTAAACTTAAAAAATATGCAAATATGAAAATAAGCAAATTAATACTGTTAGCCTGTGTTTGGGGAAGTATTGTTTCTTGTGAAGATCTGCTTGACCCTAAATTGGCTCACCCGATAATCATTGGGGGTATGCATAAATCTTAGC
>ULQH01007450.1_pt1 | contig 8622 bp, 5 predicted proteins | sample 1954381 | NCBI WGS metagenome assembly ULQH01 (sample SAMEA4835653, study PRJEB28245) | human gut metagenome | biome: gut microbiome; material: fecal sample | place: Denmark | collected 2008
CGAGGCCGACCTCTACGTGCTGGCGCACGCCACCTCGCCGTTCATCCGCGCGGAGACCGTGGCGGACGCCCTGCGGCACGTGCGGTCGGGGGAGTACGATTCGGCGTTCAGCGCCGAGAAGATCCAGACCTTCGCCTGGTTCGAAGGCCGGCCGCTCAACTATGCGCTGGACGACATCCCCCGCACGCAGACCATAGAGCCGGTCTATATCGAAACCAGCGCATTTTTCATTTTCCCGCGCACGCTCTGGTGCGGCCGCGGACGCCGCATCGGGGAAAAACCCTACATGGCTGTCGTAGACCGCATCGAAGGGCTGGACATCGACAACCCCGAGGATTTCACGATGGCCGAGATCATCGCGGCAAGCCGGCGGCTGGGGTAGGGAACGGGAATCCGAGATGAGCATAAAAAAGCGACCTTTTCCAGGTCGCTTCCTTTATTTCAAAAAGGCGGCGTTACTCCGCCCCGCGTTCGTAGGCGTCGATCATCGAGCCGCGGGTGCGGTTGACGATCCGCGCACCAAGCGACGCGGCATAGTCGCGCAGCACCTCGTGCCCGCGGAAGAGTTCGGCCACCTCGGCCAGGTATACAGACATCGTATAGGGCACATGCGGCACCTTCATGTAGATAGGCTGCGGCGCCCGGGGCCCGGCATCGTAATAGTGGCGGTCGGCACGGCACAGGCGGTTCGCATCGTCGACGCAGAGCCCGTCGAGCAACGTATGATCCACCCCGTAGAGCTCGATCCGCCGGTAACCCAGTAACAGGGCGACGTATTCGCCCACCTGCACGACCGTGCCGAAATTGGCGCTGCCCAGGCCGTGGCGGAAAAGCCAGAAGCCGACGCTGCCAAAACCGCGGTAGACCTGCGTATGGAAGCGAACGATGCGGATACGGGGGTTGGGCAGCGCGGCGCGGTAGTCGAACTTTTCGGGATTATAGAACTGTACGTAGAGCGTCATCGGCCACGTGACCTTGCTATCGAGCGTGCGGTAGAGCGCGGCCACGCGGTCGCGGCATTCGCTGTCGCGGAAGAACATCGGGTCGGAAAGGACGTAATAACCCGGTCTGACCACCTCGAAGCGGTCGTCCTCGGCAAAAAAGTTGACCGCCATGAAATCCTTCGCCTCGTATTCGCGGCGCGCGATCAATCGCGGCAGGTCGTCCGACAACGAAGGGCCGTTGCCCAGAATGACCATCCCGCGCGACGGGTCGCCCGTCGGGCCCGCACGGCGGATATAGTTGCGGAAATTCTCCTTGACGGCCATCACGGCGAAGTAAAGCGCCGTGTCGAACGTATTGCGGATGAATGCGATGAGCTTCTCGGATGCGGTCATGAACAGGGTTTTATTTGCAAATGTAGCAAAAGATCGGTATCTTCGCAAGAAACCAAACCGTAACAAATGGCATCGGTAACCATCTCGGTCATCATACCCCTCTACAACAAGCAACGCGAAATCGGCGACACCCTACGCTCGGTGCTCGCACAGACTTTGCAGCCCACGGAGATCGTCGTCGTGGACGACGGATCGACGGACGGGAGTGCCGGCGCCGTGCGTGCCATCGCATCGCCGCTCGTGAAGCTCGTCACGCAAGCGAACGCCGGGGTCTGCGCGGCACGCAACCGCGCCATCGCCGAGTCGACGGGCGACCTGATCGCCCTGCTCGACGCCGACGACACGTGGGAACCGGGATTCCTGGAGGAGATCGCTTCGATGGCGGCCGAATTCCCGGGCTGCGGGATTTATTCGACGGCCTTCAACATCGTCAGCCATGACGGGCGGTTCCCCGCCCCCACCCCCACAGAGCGCGGCGTGGTCGCCGACTTCTTCCGCGACTCGGCGCACCGTTATATCTCGATCCCGTCGGCCAGCGCCGTCCCGCGCGCGGTATTCGAAACAGTGGGCGGATTCCCCGAGGGAATGAAGATCGGCGAGGATCTCTACATGTGGATCAAGATCGCCCGGCGCTACAAGGTCTGCTTTTCGCCCAAGCCGCTGGCAAACTATTCGAAGGTGGCCTCGAACCGGTCGTCAGCCATCTACACGCCCGAGCGGACGCGCTACTCGTTCGAGGAGCTTTACGACCCGGCGGCGGCAGACGGATACAACGAGTTCGTGGCCCGCGCAGCCCTGGGAAAAGCGCTCATCATCAGTGCAAAGGGGGGCACGAAGGATGCGGCGAGGGCGATCCGGTTCTTCGGCTACACGAAGACCTACCGCCGCACGCTGCGCAAGGTACGCATCCTCAACGCCCTGCCCCGCAGCTGGCGGGGGCCGCTGATCGGGCTTTACAACAGCCTGGCATGGCGCATCGCCCGGAAAGGACTCTGAGCCCCGAAAATTCCGACAGCATGAAATACCTTTCGAACCCCTCCGTCGTAAAGGGTCTTTTTACGGCACTCCTCCTGCTGGCGTCATCCGTCGCCCGGCCCCAATCCGCAAATCCGGACACCCCTTCCTACACGATGCGTTCAGGCGGTACCGAACGCTCGTACAAACTCCACCTGCCCCAGGGGCTGCCCCAAGGCGCCCCGCTAGTGGTCGTCCTGCACGGTTACGGCGCGAACAACGACCCGGGCCGCTTCGGGATGAATGCCGCGGCCGACCGCCACGGCTTTGCCGTCTGCTACCCGCAGGGCGCGAAGGACGGCCGGGGCAAGACGTGCTGGAACGTGGGCTACCCGTTCCAGGCCGACATGGCCATCGACGACGTGGAGTTTATCACGCAACTGGTACGGCATTTACAGAAAAAGCACGGGCTGAGCCGCCGCAACGTCTTTTGCACGGGCATGTCGAACGGCGGGGAGATGTGCTACCAGCTTGCGGCGCAGCGCCCCCGCCTGTTCGCGGCCGTGGCACCCGTATCGGGGCTGATGCTCGAATGGCTCTACAAGGCCGACACATCGGATGTGCCCGTGCCCCTGTTCGAAATACACGGCACGGCCGACCGCACGTCGGCGTGGGAGGGCGACCTCGACAATAAAGGCGGCTGGGGCGCCTACGTCGCCGTACCGATGGCCGTGCATTACTGGGCAGCCAAGAACAAATGCACCGGCATGCAGACGGACACGATTCCCGGGCGCACGCCGGAAAACGGCCGCAAGGTCATCGCCCACCGCTTCACGGGCGGCACGGGCGGCAGCGAAGTCTGGCTCTACGAGATCGTCGGCGGGAAACATTCGTGGGGCGAACAGGACATCGACACGGGCGAGGAGCTCTGGAAATTTTTCAGCAAGTTCGTGAAATAGACGGGACGACAGCCGGCAGGGGTAAGGGGACTGTGCAACACCTCGCAGAAGGAGATGGTCTACATATGTATCCAATCCCGGGAAAATTCGCTGGAAGAACACACCTACGACGACGGAACCCGGGTCGCATGCACTCCCGGGTGGGAAATCCGCTAAAAAAACACCCGGCTTTACGTCCATGCGTAAAGCCGGGTGCCGGGTTACCTCTCCCCACCCCTCACGGGGCCGGGTCGTTGCAGATCAGTTCGCGAAGGTCAGCCCCTTGTCGTCGGCGTCGATGCGGATCGGCTGCTCACGGTTGACGTCGCCCGCAAGGATGCGCTTCGACAGGTCGTTGACCACATAGCGCTGGATGGTACGCTTCACGGGACGCGCACCGTAGAGCGGGTCGTAACCGGCGGCAGCGATCCATTCGCGTGCCTTCTCGCTGTATTCGAGGCGGATGCCGTTTTCGGCAAGCATCCTGCGCACGACACCGAGCTGGATGTCCACGATGCGTTCGATATCCTTGCGCGTCAGCGGCTCGAACATCACGATCTCGTCGATACGGTTGAGGAACTCGGGCTTGAGCTGCTGCTTGAGCAGGTCGATCACATCCCGGCGGGTCTTCTCGACCACTTCGGGGGCGAGTTTCTCACCGTTGAACGCCTCCGCGAAATTCTCCTGGATGACCTGCGAACCCATATTCGAGGTCATGATGATGATCGTATTGCGGAAATCCACCGTACGGCCCTTGTTATCGGTCAGACGGCCGTCGTCGAGCACCTGCAACAGGATGTTGAAAACGTCGGGATGGGCCTTCTCGATCTCGTCGAGCAGCACGACCGAATAGGGTTTGCGGCGCACGGCCTCGGTGAGCTGGCCGCCCTCGTCGTAACCGACATATCCCGGAGGCGCCCCGACCAGACGCGACACGCTGTGGCGCTCCTGGTATTCGCTCATGTCGATACGCGTCATCATCGAGTCGTCGTTGAAGAGGAACTCGGCCAACGCCTTGGCCAGCTCGGTCTTACCGACACCGGTGGTGCCGAGGAAGATGAACGAGCCGATCGGTTTGCGGGGGTCGTTCAGCCCGGCGCGCGAACGGCGCACGGCGTCGGAAATGGCGGCGATGGCCTGCTCCTGCCCGATGACGCGCTTGTGCAGCTCGTCCTCCATATGGAGCAGTTTTTCGCGCTCGGAAGCCAGCATGCGCGTCACGGGGATGCCTGTCCAGCGCGACACCACCTCGGCGACGTCCTGCGCATCGACCTCCTCCTTGATCATCGAGCCGTTGGCCGACGCCAGTTTGTACTCCTCCTGGAACGCGGCGATCTCCTTCTCCGCCTCCTGGATCTTGCCGTAGCGGATTTCGGCCACCTTGCCATAATCGCCCTGGCGCTCGGCCTGCTGCGCCTCGATCTTCAGGGCTTCTATTTTGTCCTTGTTCGACTGAATCTTTTTCAAGAGGTCGCGCTGCCCCTGCCACTTGGCACGCATCTCGGCGTCACGGGCCTTGAGCTCCTCGATCTCCTTGGTGAGGTGCTCGACGCGCTCCTTGTCCTTCTCGCGGCGGATCGCTTCGCGTTCGATCTCCAGCTGGCGCACACGCCGGTCGAGGGTGTCGATCTCCTCGGGCACGGAGTTCATCTCCAGCCGCAGTCGCGAGGCCGCCTCGTCCACCAGGTCGATGGCCTTGTCGGGCAGGAACCGCGAGGTGATGTAACGCGTCGACAACTCGACGGCAGCCACGATCGCCTCGTCCTTGATCCGCACCTGATGGTGGTTTTCGTAACGATCCTTCAGGCCGCGGAGGATCGAAATGGCATCCTCGGGGCTCGGTTCGTCGACCATGACCTTCTGGAAACGGCGCTCGAGGGCCTTATCCTGCTCGAAATACTTCTGGAACTCGTCGAGCGTCGTGGCGCCGATCGTCCGCAGCTCACCCCGCGCAAGGGCAGGCTTGAGGATGTTGGCGGCGTCCATCGCACCCGACGACTTGCCGGCGCCCACGAGAGTGTGGATTTCGTCGATGAACAGCAGAATGTCGCCGTCGCTGGCCACGACTTCCTGCACGACGGCCTTCAGACGCTCCTCGAATTCACCCTGGTACTTGGCACCCGCGATCAGGGCACCCATGTCGAGCGAGTAGATCACCTTCGACTTCAGATTCTCGGGCACGTCGCCGTCGACGATCCGGTGTGCGATACCCTCGGCGATGGCGGTCTTGCCGACGCCCGCCTCTCCCACGAGGATCGGGTTGTTCTTGGTACGCCGCGAGAGGATCTGCAACACGCGGCGGATCTCCTCGTCACGGCCGATCACCGGGTCGAGTTTGCCCGAACGGGCCTGTTCGTTGAGGTTGATGGCATACTTGCCCAGCGCATCGAACTGCTGCTCGGAGGTCTGAGAATCGACCGTAGCCCCTTTGCGGAAGGTGCGGATCGCCTCAAGGAGCTCCTTCTCGGTGGCGCCGCTGCGCTTGAGGATGTCGGCGGCCTGCCCGCGCTCGGCGACGAGCCCCAGCAGCAGGTGTTCGACCGACGCGTATTTGTCGCCGAAGTTCCGGGTAAAGTCCACGGCGCGCTGGATCACCTTCGAGGAGTCCTGCGAAAAGAACTGGTCGCCGCCGCCCTCGACCCTCGGCAGGGACGCGACGGCCCGGCCGGCCTCGTCGCGCAGGCCGCGGACATTCACCCCGACACGCCCCAGGAGGAACGTGGCGAGCGAATCGTCCTCGCGGACAAGCACGCTCAGAATATGGAGCGGCTCGACAGCCTGCTGTCCGCGCTCCCGGGCAAGAGACAATGCATTTTGCAGAGCCTCCTGCGCTTTTACAGTTAACGTATTGATGTTCATATCTCTGATAATTTGTTTTTCAAACTTTCGTATACTACACCCGCAAAACGCCTGCCAACCCGGCTTTCCGGCCAATGTGTCATCCTTTGTCACACACGGGACTGACACGAGGCGCCAAAACGGCAGCTGTTTTGCAGAAGAGTTACACAATACGGCATAAAACAGCAGAACATCGCCCGAAATGTATTATCTTCGCAACACCTAACTCTCACTCTTCACGTTCATGACATATCGTAAACCCCCGTTCCTGCTGCGCAAATGGCAGCAGTTGCAGATGCGCTATTATGCATACCGCAATCCGGAAAAGCTGGTCAGGATACGCTACCGGCAACGATTCGGCACCGACCCCGACCTCGAAAACCCCCGAACCTTCAACGAAAAAATCCTCTGGATGATGCTCCATGCCGACACCACCCGCTGGTCGCAACTGGCCGACAAGTACCGCGTCCGCGAGTATGTCGAGCAATGCGGGCTGGGATGGATGCTCAACGAATTATACGGTGTATGGGAATCCGCAGAGGAGATAGACTTCAGCGGGGGGGGGAATCTCCCCGACACGTTCGTGCTGAAAACCAATAACGGCTACGGACAAGTTATCATCGTGAACGACAGGCAAAAAGCCGATATCCGGTCGATCCGCCGTACACTCAACCACACCCTGCGAAAGAAATTCGGCCGCATGACGGCCGAACACCACTATTTTGGTATTAAACCCCGCATTATCGCCGAACGCCTCCTTCCCTCAGAACCAGCATTCGGCAATTCGCTCATCGACTATAAATTCTACTGTTTCGATGGCAACCCCTATTGTTGCATGGTCTGCTACAACCGTAAATCGCCATCCGACGTCAAAACAGGATTGTACGATGCCAGGACATGGAAAAACATAGGTCATTACGTCACCGGAAAATATTACGACCAACATCAGTGTGATATCCCGCGTCCGGCATCCCTCGACCGGATGCTCGATGCGGCCAAACGGCTCTCGTCAGGATTCCCCCAAGTACGGGTCGACCTTTACGAAGTCGCCGGAAACCCCGTATTCGGGGAACTGACATTCACCTCATCTGCAGGTATGGATACGGGATTCAGCCAGGAGTTTCAGGAATTGATGGGATCGCAAATCTCCCTGCCGCCCGCCAAGCGGACGCAACCGTCGCACCCGGGACTGCTCGGGCTCCTCGGACTGCGGAAGGCCGCCGCCAAATAAAAACGGCAGGCAGCCCGGAGGGGCGGGTGCAACAGGCTGCCCGGCCCGCCAGGCACAGCCCTTTGCCCGGGTATGGGGAGAGGGCTGTCATTTTGTAGGCGGGTTTCATTTTTAATTTAATTCTTAATTCGTATCTTTGCGCTACTATGAGTGATTTTATCGTCAGCGCACGGAAATACCGCCCCGCGACCTTCGCCTCGGTCGTCGGACAAAAACATATCACCTCCACGCTCAAAAATGCGATCGAGCGCGGGCAGTTGGCACATGCCTATCTGTTCTGCGGCCCCCGCGGCGTGGGAAAGACCACTTGTGCCCGCATCTTCGCAAAGGCCATCAACTGCCTGAACCCCAACGGATCGGAGGCCTGCAACGAATGCGAATCGTGCCGTTCGTTCAACGAAGGGCGCTCGCTGAACATCCACGAGCTGGACGCCGCGTCGAACAACTCGGTGGAAGATATCCGCACGCTGATCGAACAGGTGCGCATCATCCCGCAGGTAGGGCGCTACTCGGTATTCATCATCGACGAGGTGCACATGCTCTCGGCGGCGGCGTTCAACGCCTTCCTCAAGACGCTCGAAGAGCCGCCCGCACATGCGATCTTCATTCTCGCGACGACCGAAAAACACAAGATCATCCCGACCATCCTCTCGCGGTGCCAAATCTACGATTTCAATCGCATCCGCGTCGAGGACGGCGTCGAATACCTCAAATACATCGCCTCGCAGGAGGGCATCGCAGCCGACGAAGAGTCGCTCAACCTCATTGCCCAGAAAGCCGACGGGGGTATGCGCGACGCCCTGTCGATGTTCGACAAGGCCGTGTCGTTCTGCGGCAAGGCGCTCGATTACCGCAACGTCGCCCAGACGCTCAACGTCCTGGACTACGACACCTACTTCAGCGTCACGGAGATGCTGCTCGCGGGCAACTATGTCGATACGCTGGTGACCTTCGACAGCGTGCTGTCGCGGGGTTTCTCGGGGCAGACCTTCATGGCGGGGCTGAACCGCCACATGCGCGACCTGCTGATGGCCAAGCGCCCCGAAACGCTGCGGCTGATCGAAATGACCGGGACGCTGCTCGAACGATACCGGACGCAGGCGGGCGCCTGCAGTGTCGAGTTCCTGTTCGGGGCCATCTCCTGCCTGACGGAGCTCGACGGGAAGATCCGGCAATCGTCCAACCAACGGTTGCTCGTCGAGCTGGGCCTGATGAAGATCGCAGGGCTCGGCCAAAAAAAAAATGACTCTCTGACATCTTCCGGGGAATATCCCCTTCCTACCCTCACCCCCCGCACGGCGGGCCCCGCATCTGCGGCGGCTCC